>Ga0080064_1003539_pt1 | contig 22233 bp, 18 predicted proteins | sample Subgrocontami54m_FD_69260 | JGI IMG/M metagenome (GOLD analysis project Ga0080064, IMG submission 69260) | Subsurface groundwater microbial communities from S. Glens Falls, New York, USA - GMW46 contaminated, 5.4 m (SPADES assembly) (version 2) ...
CCGCCGGCCCTACGGCTCGATTTGGCCCGCGGGCCCCAGCCTCGGCATTCTGATCGGTTCGATTGGCGTGAGCGCCTTCGATGCGCATTGGGACGTCCCCGGCATCCACTGGAAGCTCGGGCTCGCGCTGACCGGCGGCATCGTGATGTTTGTCGGCATCTACTTCTGGTCGCTGGAGGGCAACGAAGGCTACCACATCCACCTCGACCAGGACGGCAACGTGGTGCGCGAGGACCACGGGACGCATCACTGATGCGAACGCTCAACTCTCAACTTTCAACGCTTAACGCTTAAGTCTTCATTACGTTCACATCGACTTTGCGCCTCGGCGCCCTGACTTGGGCGTTAAGCGTTAAACGTTGAACGTTGAGCGTTCTGCCTCCGGACCCACTCTCCGCTCTAGACTCCAGACTCTCAGCTACCGACTCCTGCATGTCCGCCCACGCCGCCACCGCCACCATCGATCATCACCACGACCCGAGCACATCGACGGGCATTCCGAACAAGAAGCTCCTCATGTGGGCGTTTCTCGCGTCGGACTGCATGTTCTTCGGGGCGCTGATTTCGACCCACCTGATCTACCGCTTGCACCCGCCGGCGGGCGGCTTGGATCCGAAGGTGGTCTTCAGCCCCGAGCTCACGTCGTTCTCGACGTTCATCCTGCTGATGTCGTCGCTGATGATGGCGCTCGCGGTGACGGCGATCCAGAAGGGCAACGTCAAGAGCTGCCGCTGGTCGCTGCTCACAACGATCTTCTTCGGGATGATCTTCCTCGGCTGCCAGGTGTACGAATTCAACCACTTCGTGCACGAGAAGCACATGACGATCTCGAACAGCCTGCTCGGGACGACGTTCTACACGCTGACCGGCACGCACGGCACGCACGTCGCCATCGGCGTGCTCTGGCTGTCGCTGATGTACGTGCGCTCGTTCAAGGTCGCGGAGGAGAAGTCGTGGTTCTCCCATCAATTGCTGCACGCGGTCACCCTGATCGTCGCCCTGCTCGCCACGTTGAAAGTGGTCCTGGGTCTCGTGCATGCGCTGCAGACCGAGGCCACCGCGGGCGACGCCGTCGGCCATTTCTTCGGCGGTGAATGGTTCTTCCTCGCCGTCGCGCTCGCCGCCTACGGGGCACTCGCGTTTCACTTCGCCCGCCCGCGCGGCGCCGTGCAGTTCACCGAAGTCAATGCGATCGATGTCGAGTCGATGGGCCTCTACTGGCACTTCGTCGACATCGTCTGGATTGTGATTTTCACCGCGGTTTACCTGCTGGAATACCTTTAAATGAGACCACGGGACAACGGCACTACAGGACAACTGGACCATCGGCTTCACCCATCCCGCGGTCCATCGGTCCCTCCTGTCGTCCTGTAGTCCTGTAGTCCTGTAGTCTCGTAGTCCTGTAGTCTCGTAGTCCTGTAGTCTCGTAGTCCCACCCACCCAATGAGCGCTGAAAGCCACGCCCTTGCCGCCGATGCCGGTCACGGCCACGAAGCCGACCACCACGACGTCAGCAAATTCCAGATTTATGTGCAGATCGCGATGATCCTCGCGGTCATCACCGGCATCGAGATCATGTGCGTTTACCTGCCGTTTGCGCGCTGGCTCCTGGTCTCCGCACTGGTGATCTTCTCGGCGATCAAGTTTCTCTTCGTGATCTTCTTCTTCATGCACCTGCGGTGGGACAAGCCGTTCTGCACGATCCTGTTCTTCATCGGGCTGGTGCTCGCCGGCGGCACGATGGCCGGCCTGCTCATGCTGTTCGGCGCCGAGGCGAGTTTGCCGCTGCCGACCTGATCGCGTCGAAACTTCCGAAGCCAAGGCGGTCCGACACGGCCGCCTTTTCTTTTTACAGCTCGTTGGGCGTCAGCGACCGCAACGGCTGCAGCGTCTGCGACCACGCGCGACGGTCCGCGTGGAAAGTCGGAAAGACCGCACCCTCTTCCGGCGCCGCATCGTTCGCCGCCGCGGTGTAGCCGCGGACGTAAACTCCCAGCGACGCGTTTTCGCTCGGCACGGTCAAATCAAGCTGAAATCCGACGTCGCCCGACGGCAGTGGTACGATGAACCAGGTCCAGTTCTCCGACGATGCATCGATCGCCGCGCCGAATTGGCCGGCGCTCGTGACTTTGCGCGGCTTCACCTCCTGGCCGCCCAGCAAGAGCTTGCACGACGCGCGATCGATGTCCGGTCCACCCTCGACGAGCACGTATAGTTCGGCGCCGGCAATACCCGGCGACGACAGCACACCGTCCCAATAGTACCGCACGCCACGCGCACCCTCGCCTCCCGCGGATCCACTCGGCGTCAGGAAGCGTGGCGCCGACGCCGTCAATCCGATCAACGCCGGACCGGCTTCGGTCGGCGTCACTGTGTTCTCGGTTGCCGGCACGGTCTCGAGGAAGACGGTTTCATACGGCGCCAGCACGATGCGTGGGGCGCCCTCGCCGGGCTGAATGCGACCAATCGTCGCGCGGCGCGGATATATCATCCGGACATCGCGCGGCACGCGCAAAGTGCCGGAAACCGGCAGATCAATGGCGCGCGGCTCCATCCACGGATTGCGCACGCAATACAAATCCTTGGCCGGATGGCGGAACATGAAACCGTAGGCCTCGCGGTTCTCGGGGTGGCCACCGAACTGCCACGCGTTCTCGAGGTACTGCTTGTTCGCCCGCGCCCACCGCACCAGCGCCGCGAGGAAATCCCAATCCTCCGGCTTCATCAGCTCCGCCTTGAAATACGTCGACAAGAACCAGCGGCCGCGGCCAATCGCCATGACCGCCATGTTCTGAAATTCGCCGGGGGACAGGACGGTGATGTCGAAGGTTTCGAGCGCCTGCGTCGGCATGAGCCAGGATTCCTGGCCCGCCCGATACGCGACATCGCGCGCCGTGATCAGGGACTCGAGCCAATCCGGGCACGGCCCGCGGCCGTACGGCAGGTCGTCACCCGCCGGTCCGAGGACAAAAGGCGTCTTCATGAGCCACCACGGGCTCGGCGGATATCCGCACACCATCGGCTCCAACCAGATGTTGGGATTCACCGCGCGCAGGCTGTCGAGCACGTCGGCGAGCCCGGCATCGATCGCATAGCGCGATTCGGGGCCGACCGGATGGCCGTGGGCAGCGACGTCACAGCGTTGCGGCATGAAATCGAGTATCACGTGGCCCAGCTCATATTGGCGCGCGTAGGCCACCACGCGTTCCTTGAACTCGCGCTGGTACCGGCCGCCCAGCGCCATGCACGCCGCGTTCTCCAGCCCCTCGAACGGCATGACCTCGTACCCCTGCGACTGCAGCCAGGTGTTGTTCAACGCCTCCGGGTATCCGCTGCCCGGCGACATCCACAGCCCCATCCGCGTACCGAGCGCCGCCAGCCGCTCGTTCACGGGCCGCAGCTCGCTCGGCAGCCGATTGGTGTCCATTTTCCACAGGCTCTTCGGCTCCGACCAGCCGAGGTCGACCGCGTAACTGTCGAAGAACATCCCGGTGCGTTCGCCGAACGCGCGGTACAGGGTGTCGATGTTGCTGATCAGGTTCTTGTCCGTCAGCGGCAGCGGTACGGTCCACCAGCTGTCGGTGTGCAGCACGATCCGGTCGGGCTTCACCCGCACCGTATCGAGGTAACGGAGAAACGCCTCGCGCAACCGGGCCTCGCCGGTCAGTCCGTTGCCGACCCCCGGCTCGGTCCATCCCACCACGGCGGCGGCAATCGTCTGCCAGCCTTCCCCCACGCTGACCCGCGGCCGCTGGTAAAGCCGCACGCGATCCGCCAGTTCGCCCGAAACCGATGCCTCCGCGTTGACGTGCTCCACGCCCGCGAACAGCGTGTCGGCGAAAAGAGGAAACGAAACCGGCGCCGCGCCGGTCTCGCGAAACGCCGCCCCTTCGATCTGTGCCTGCAGAAGCGTGATGCGCGCCAGGACCTTCGTGCCCTCGGTGCTTTGCGCCTGGGTCTCGATGCGCAGGACATTGCTCGCCGGACCAAACGAAAACACGCGGCGCAGGTTCAGTCCGCTCACCGCGCTCTCCTGTTCGAAGATCAGTTTCTCCGGCAACGCCTCCACCAGCCGCCACGCGGCCGGCGCCGACTCGGTGCGGCCGCTGACCGCGACTTCGAGTTCGTCATCCGTCACGGGCCATCCCTCGGTGGGACCGTCGGGCGTCTTCAAATTAGTCCAGCGCCACAAACCGTCGGTCCGCGCAAACGCGACTGTCGCGCCCGCCGGGTTCGACAAGGCGAGGATGTTGTCGTCCGCGGACGCGGTAGCGGTCAAGCCTGCAGCAAAGGTTGCCGCGGCAAAAAGCAAGGCAGGGAGGCGCATGAACTGTGTGGCACGAGACATGACGGTGCTGCCGCGCCATGGTTTCGATCTGCGCAATTCTCGACAAAAACCTGCATAATCCGGCCCCGCGTGCGCAATTCATGCGCACGCGGGGATGCAAGATGCAATTTCGGGGTTCGACGGCGCAGCGGCAGTCCTGAAGACTGGCGGGCTCCATTCCATGATTGACTGGCATCACTGGCACAACGAGCCCTGGCTCATCGGTGGCCTCGTCGTGCTCGGCTGGCTGTGGGCGGTCCTGGCGGGACCATTCCGGCCGCGGCTGGCGCCCGGTGCGCCGTTTCCGCGCGGTCACGCCGTCCGGTTTTACCTGTCGCTGGTGGTATTCTACGTCGCGGTTGGATCCCCGCTCGACCAGATCGCGGAGCGCTTCCTGTTCAGCGCCCACATGCTGCAGCACCAGCTGCTCATGTACCCGGCGGCGATCCTGTTTCTGCTGGGGTGGCCGGACTGGATGGTCGACCCCGCGCTGGTCCGCTCGCGGCTGGTGGCACTCCTGCGGGTCCTGACCCACCCGCTCGCGTGTGCGCTGATCTACTCGCTCGTGATCGGGCTCTGGCATGCGCCCACGCTCTACGACTGGGCGTTGCGCAACAAAGTCGTGCACGTCGCCGAACACATCCTTTTCTTCGGCGCCTCCCTGTTTTACTGGTGGCCGTTGCTCAGCCCTTCGCGCCTGCTGCCGCGCCGCAACCCCGGGGTCCAGATGCTGTATATGGTGGGCGTCCTCATCACGATGACGCCGGTCTTCGCCTACATCACGTTCTCGGAGGACATCCTGTACGCGACCTACGAATACGCCCCGCGGCTTTATCCCGGCTTCTCCGCGGCGGACGATCAGTTGCTGGCCGGCGTGATGATGAAGATCATCGGCATGATCGTTTCGTTCACGGCCTTCGGGGTCGCGTTCTACCGCTGGTACGAGGAAAAAAAGTGATCCCGGCGCGCGCTGCTAAATTTCTTGAACACCCAAACTCTTTGCGCGCCAGTCAAGTTTTCGAAAACGCGTCTTGGCTGGAGGTCTCTGGTCTTTGGTCCCTGGTCCTTGGTCTGAGGCGAAGCCTCGCTACCGCTCGATCGGCGGATGCCCCGGCGGCAAGGTGGTCTCGGCGAGCGGCAGCACGCGCAAATAATCCGCCGCCGGCCGCTCGACCGCGCGCACCTCGGCGTGCGAGATGGTTACGTCGCGCCTGGCGGCCTGATCGGCGGCCGAAAGCTGCAACTGCCCGCTTTCGCTCATGAGCACGATGCGCTCGGCGATGCCCGGGTCGCGCCGGCGCACCCGCGCCGCGGTGCCGAGCCCGAAGCGCACGTGACCGCCGCCAATCACCACGAACGCCGTGCGCGGCGGGCCGCCCGGGAGGCGCCGGGCGGCGACGATCGCGGCGGCCATCGCCTCGTCGCGGGCGACCTGCGCCTCGAACATCGGCCGCACTTTGCCGGGCTCGAGGCTGGCGTGCACCGAGAGTTCGAGGCTTGTGAGCCGTTCGTACGCCGGATCGTCCAGGACGATCTCGGCCGGGAGTTGCGCCCGCTGCCCGGCCGCCAATTTCGCCACGCCGCCGCCGCGGTTCACCGCACGCACCACCTCGCCCGGTGCGTTGAGGCCGCGAATCGGAATCCGGTGCCGCTGCGCGAACTCGCACAGCGGCTCGTACGCCGCGTAATCGCGCCACTTTTTCGGCCAGTCGATTTCGCGCGCGAGCGTCGCAAAGTCGATTTCGCGCGCGCAGTAGCGGTCGATCGCCGGCTGGTCCGCCGCCTCGAGCTGCTCGAGGCACAGCACGAGCGGCACTTTGCGGCGAAAGACCTCCTGGATCAGCCAGAGTTGAATCTCGTGATGGCGCGGAATCGCGTGGTACTCGCCGACGTAAATCACGCCGGCCTGCGCCAAATCGTCCAGCACGTCCTCCTCCGCCGCCTCGTCGCCTTTCACGAGATCGACCCAGAGCTCCCGCAGCGCGAGCGGGCGGGCGCCATGCGGATTCGGCATTCTGGGCGCCGCCGCGGGAGCGGGACCCGCGGCGGCCGTCGCCTGGTGCGGCGAGGGCGTCGTGCACGCGGATAACGCGGCAAGTATTCCGGACGCGGCGAGGCTTCGCGCCAACGGACCGATCGCGACGGGTGAACGAAACAACGGGCGGCAGCTCATGCGTAACCGTCGAGCAAGGACGACGGAGCCGCAGCGGACACCCGTTGGCCCCGACGCTCAACCGAAAAAACGGTCTGCCTGTTTTTTCGACTCAGACCGTCGCCGCCGCCGGCGCCTTCGCGAAGAGATCCTCGACCGAATCGCTCTCGATGCCGATGTCCGCGAACAGCCACGAGGAGAGATAACGCTCGCTGCTCGACGGCATGACCGCGACGATCTGTTTGCCCTTGTTCTCCGGCCTTTGGGCCAGCTGCAGGGCGGCCCAGGCCATCGCGCCCGACGAAATCCCCACGGGAATGCCGTCGAGCTGGTTGATTTGCTTCGAGATCGGCGCGGAATCCGCCTCCTTCACGCGGATCACTTCGTCGTAAATCTTGGTGTTGAGCACCTGCGGGATGAAGCCGGCACCGAGGCCCTGCAGCTTGTGCGGGCCCGGCTGGCCGCCGGAGAGCACCGCGGAGGAATCGGGCTCGACCGCCACGATCTTGATCCCCGGCTTGCGCGCCTTCAGCACTTCACCGACGCCGGTGATCGTACCACCGGTGCCGATACCGGCGACGACGATGTCGACCTTGCCGTCGGTGTCGCGCCAGATTTCTTCCGCCGTGGTCTTGCGATGAATCGCCGGATTCGCCGGGTTGGCAAATTGCTGCAGAATGACGCTGTTCGGGATCTTGGCCGCCAGCTCCTCCGCTTTGGCGATCGCGCCCTTCATGCCCTTCGCTCCCTCGGTCAGCACGAGCCGCGCGCCGAGAATCTTGAGGAGCTTGCGCCGCTCCACGGTCATGGTCTCCGGCATCGTGAGAATCAGCTTCAGGCCCTTGGCCGCGGCAACGAACGCGAGCGCGATGCCGGTGTTGCCCGAGGTCGGTTCGATCAGGACGGTCTTCTGGTTGATTTTCCCCGACTTGAGCGCTTCATCGATCATCGAGAATCCGATCCGGTCCTTCACGCTCGAGAGCGGATTGAAGAACTCGAGTTTGAGGAGGACTTCAGCCTGGGCGTTGTGCAGGGCGGCGGTCCGGTTGAGTCGAACCAGGGGGGTGTTGCCGATCGTTTCCGTGATGTCGTTGTATATTTTAGCCATGTTTCTGGGACGGTTTTGGGAAGGCGAATCCAGCAGCTGAATCCGGGGAGCGCCGCACCAAAGCGTGGCATAAATGACCCGTCGCGCAAACGTGGAATGAACCGCCGCGCATGGCCAGGGTCGGCGCCGTTTGCCACGCCGGCGATCGCAAGGTAAGACCCATGGGCGCCTGAATTACACTCGGCGCCGCGACGCGACCGCGTCCATCCTCACTCCATGACCTGGCAAATCGCCTTTGTCTTCGTGCTGCTGGTGGCAGCGGTCATCGCCTTCGTCCGCGAAAAGTTCCCCCCGGATATCGTGGCGCTTTCGCTGCTCGTCATCATCGGGCTCACGCGGCTGGCCCCGCTGAAGGACGTGTTTGCCGTGTTCGCGAACCCGGCGCCGCTCACCGTGGCCGCGATGTTCGTGCTCAGCGCCGCGTTGGTGCGCTGCGGCGCGCTCGATTACATGGCGGCCGGATTGGAAAAGACCGCGCGGCTGCCCTATCAGGTCGTGCTCTTCCTGCTCGTGATCGTCGCGGGATTCGTCTCGGCATGGATCAACAACACGCCGGTCGTCGTCGTGTTCGTGCCCCTCGTGCTGAGCCTGGCGCGCCGGATGAAGCTGCCGGCTTCAAAATTTCTCATTCCGCTGTCCTACGCGGCCGTGCTCGGCGGCACGTGCACGCTGATCGGCACGAGCACCAACCTGGTCGTGAACGGCATCCTCGCGCGGGAGGGCATGCCCGGCATGAAAATGTTCGATCTCGCGTGGGTCGGCGTGCCCGCGACGCTCGTCGGGGCGGTGTACCTCGCGCTGGTCGGCCAACGCCTGCTGCCGGCGCGCGAGATGCTCACGTCGATCCTGACCGAAGAGGAACGCCGCGAATACCTCACCGAGGCCTTCGTGCCGCCGCGCTCACCCATTGCCGGCAAGAGCCTGCGCGCCGCCGGGCTCGTGCGCACCCGGGGTTTTCGGGTGATCGAAGTTGTCCGCGACGGCATCGCCATTCACGTCGACCCCGAGTCCACGCCGTTGTGCGAAGGCGATCGCATGGTCCTCGCCTGCCGGCCGTCGGGCATCGCCCAGGCCCGCAGCACGCCGGGCTTCGATTTCACGGCAGAGGCCGGCCTCGAGCAGATCGCCTCCCACGAGGCGGTCGTGTTCGAGGGCGCCGTCGCGCCCCGCTCGGAAGTCATCGGCAGCACGATCAGCGAGCTGAATTTCCGCCAGCGGTATCGCGCCACCGTGCTCGCCCTGCACCGCTCCGGCGAAAATGTTCGTGAGAAACTCGAGACGCTGCCGCTCCAGCTGGGCGATATCCTGCTGATGATGGGCACGGAACAGGCCGTGAACGAACTGCGCCACGGGCGCGACATCATCCTCTTCGATCGCCCGCCGCTGCCGTCGCTGTCGCTGCACCATCGCGTCCCCCTCGTGCTGGCCACCATCGCGGCCGCGGTGATCGCGGAGGCCGCCGGCTGGGCGCCGATCGAAGTCGGTGCGCTGGCCGGCGCGGTGTTCCTCTGCCTGACCGGCTGCATCAAGCCGAAGGCCGCTTATGAATCGATCGAATGGCCCCTGCTGATGCTGATTTTCGGCATGCTGGCACTGGGTGCCGCCCTGGAGACAACGGGCGCCGCCGCGTGGCTGGCGCAGAATGTCGTCGCCGGGATCGATCACTTCGTCGCGGGCCCGCACAAGGCGCTCGTGCTCCTCGGCACGATTTATCTCGTGACGATGGTATTGACCGAAATCCTTTCCAACAACGCGGTGGCCGCCTTGATGATTCCGATCGTGCTCGGCATCGCGAAGGAGGCGGGCGTGCAGCCGCAGCCCTTCATCATCGCGGTGACCTTCGCGTCGAGCGCGGCCTTCGCCACGCCGATCGGGTACCAGACGAACACCTACGTGTATGGGATCGGCGGGTACAAGTTCCGCGACTTCGTCCGCATCGGCGTCCCGCTCAACGCGCTGTGCTTCATCGTCGCGATGGCGGTGATTCCGCGCGTGTGGCCGTTTTGAGTCACGCTGCCTCCTCCGAACGACGCCCCACCGTCGGAGCAAATCCATTCGCGATGAGTCCGATACCCCGAGGCTTGCTTCGGCTTGGAGGGTTCCGAGGTGGAACGCGGCCTCCGGGCGCGTTCGGAATTCCCTGGCGCATCCGTCGGCGCCCGGAGGTTCGCCGTCCACCCAACGCCCCGGCGGAAGTTCATTTGCGACCGGCCGGGTCGATCCCGCCGTCCGCGCGATACGTCGCCGCTGAATCTGCTCCTACCACCGCAGCCGCAATCCGTCGTAGGCCGGCGCGATGCCCGGCGGCAGCGAAGCCGCCAGTTCCGCGTGATCGTTCAAATGCGTCAGGTGCGTGAGCCAGGTCTGGGGCGCGCCAATCTCGGCGGCGACCACGGTCGCCTCGGCAATCGACATGTGCGACGGGTGCGGCGCCGCCCGCAAGCCGTCGAGCACCACCGCATCGGCACCGTGGGCGAGCGCGACCGCTTCGCGCGGCACGCGCTTGCAATCGGTGTAGTACACGAACTTCCGGCCGCTGCTCCGCTCGGTGAAGATGAGCCCGAGCGTGTTGACGCCGCCGTGCGGCAGCAGCGTCGATTGGATCGCGCCTTGCGGCAACTCGAGCCGCTCGGGCATCGCGACGATCTTGAACGCCGCGTAGCCTTTCGCAATCGGCCGTTCCGCCATCGCGTACGGATACATGGCGAGGACTCGCCCCATCCCCTCGTCCGTCGAATAAACGGTCATCGCCGCGCCACCGAGCAAATCGCAGTACCGCCGCAGGTCATCCATCCCGGCGATGTGATCGGCGTGGCCGTGCGTCAGGATGAAAAAATCCATCGCGCGAACGTTTTCCCGGACACACTGCAGCCGGAGTTCCGGCGCCGCATCGACCTGCACATGCAGTCCGTCCATCACGACGTGAATCGAAGCCCGCGTCCGGCGGTTCCGCGGATCCTCGGAGCGGCACACCGCACAATCGCAGGCGATCATCGGCACGCCCTGCGAGGTCCCGGTGCCGAGAAAGATCACTTCCATACCGGCAGCGTGCGAGCGATGGCGACGCGGTCAACGGTGGCAACGCACGGCCTGAATTGTAGGGCGGGGTCTCCTGACCCCGCCGCGGCGTACGGCTGCACGAAACACGGCGGGGTCAGGAGACTGGTCAGGAGACCCCCGCCCTACATTCTTCAGCGGCCAACCGGGCCGGGCTCAGCGAGCCCGGCTTAAAAAAAAGCGCGCCGCTTTCGCGACGCGCTTTCTGAATTGGAGCGGCCCCGACAAATCGGGGTCGCCGACATTGGACAATCTTAGTAGTCCATGCCGCCGCCCGGGCCGTGGCCACCACCGCCCGCCGGAGCTTCCTTCTTCTCCGGGATCTCGGTGATCATGCACTCGGTCGTGAGCAGCAGGCCGGCGATCGAAGCCGCGTTCTGCAGCGCGGTGCGGGTGACCTTCGTCGGGTCCACCACGCCGGCCTTGACGAGGTCCTCGTAGTTGCCGGTGGCAACGTTGAAGCCGTAGTTGCCCTTGCCCGTGGCGACCTGGCCGACGACCACGGCACCCTCGACGCCAGCATTGGCGCAGAGCATGCGGATCGGCGACTCGATGGACCGACGGACGATCTGGGCGCCGATGGCCTCGTCACCCTCGAGCTTGAGGGAGTCGATGGCCTTCGCGCAGCGGAGCAGCGCAACGCCACCACCAGCGACGATGCCTTCCTCGACGGCCGCACGGGTCGCGTGCAGCGCGTCTTCGACGCGGGCCTTCTTCTCCTTCATTTCAACCTCGGTGGAGGCACCGACGTTGATGACGGCGACGCCGCCGGCGAGCTTCGCGAGGCGCTCTTGCAGCTTCTCGCGATCGTAGTCGGAGGTGGTCTCGTCGATCTGGCGGCGGATCTGCTTCACGCGGCCCTGGATGTCGGAGCTCTTGCCGCCACCCTCGACGATCGTGGTGTTTTCCTTGTCGACCACGATGCGCTTGGCCTTGCCGAGGTCGCTGACCTGGACGTTCTCGAGCTTGATGCCGAGATCTTCCGTGATGCAGCGGCCGCCGGTGAGGATTGCGATGTCCTCGAGCATCGCCTTGCGGCGATCACCGAAGCCAGGCGCCTTGACCGCGCACACGTTGAGCGTGCCACGAATCTTGTTCACCACGAGCGCGGCGAGCGCCTCGCCTTCGACTTCCTCGGCGATGACCAGGAGCGGCTTGCCGCTCTTGGCCACCGTCTGGAGCAGCGGCAGGAGGTCCTGCAGGCTCGTGATCTTCTTCTCGTGGATCAGCACGTAGGCGTCCTCGAGGATGGCTTCCATCGCTTCCGCGTTGGTCGCGAAATACGGCGAGAGATAGCCCTTGTCGAACTGCATGCCCTCGACGACGTCGAGGCTGGTCTCGATCGACTTGGCCTCTTCGACCGTGATCGTGCCGTCCTTGCCCACCTTGTCCATCGCGTCGGCAATGATGTTGCCGATGGTGTCGTCCCAGTTGGCCGATACGGTGGCGACCTGGCGGATTTCCTCGCGCTCGTTGACCTTCTTCGAGATGCGGGCGAGCTCGGCGACGGAGGCCTCGACGGCCTTGTCGATGCCCCGCTTCAGGAAGATCGGGTTCGAGCCGGCGGTGACGTTCTTCAGGCCTTCCTTGTAGATCGACTCGGCCAGCACGGTCGCGGTGGTGGTGCCATCGCCAGCGGCATCGCTGGTCTTCGAAGCGACTTCCTTCACCATCTGCGCGCCCATGTTTTCGTACGGATCGGGCAATTCGACTTCCTTGGCGACCGTCACGCCGTCCTTGGTGACGGTGGGGGAACCAAATTTCTTGTCGATGACGACATTGCGGCCCTTCGGCCCGAGGGTGACCTTGACGGCCTTCGAGAGAAGCTCGACGCCGCGGAGGATTTTTTGACGAGCGCTCTCGTCGAACAGGAGTTGTTTAGCAGCCATGTGTGTTTCGTGAGTGATTTTTGTGGTTGAGAGGAGAGAGAACGGTTCCTCAGGCGATCACGCCCAGGATGTCGTCTTCGCGGACGAGCGTGTACTTCTTTTCGTCCAGCTTCACTTCCGTGCCGCCGTACTTGCTGATCAACACGCGGTCGCCGACTTTGACTTCGAACGGCGTCACTTTGCCGTCATCGTTCTTCTTGCCAGTGCCGAGGGCGATGACCTTTGCCTCCTGCGGCTTTTCTTTGGCGGAGTCCGGGATGATGATACCGCCGCGGACCTGCTCTTTTTCTTCGAGGTGCTCGACGAGCACGCGATCGCCGATGGGCTTGATTTTGACGTTAGCCATTTTGTTTTTGGTTATGGGTTGAAGGTTGGATTTCTTGGTTAGTGGTGAGCAAAGCGCGCGTGCCACGGTGAAGCAGCACGCGCGCAAAATGAGAGGGTCGGGTTATTTCTTCTTCTCGTCGTCTACAACCTCGAAATCGGCGTCGACGACATCGGCCTTCTTTTCCGCCTTCTTGGCAGAGCCTTCCGTTTGTGCGGAAGTTTCGCCGCCGCCGCCCTGCGCGGCGCCGGAGGCGGCCCCGGCGGCCTGTTGGGCTTTCTGGACTTCCTGGTACAGTTCGCCGCCGACCGCGCTGAGTTTCTCCATCGCCGCTTTCATGCGGTCGGTGTCGTTGCTCTCGAGATCCTTCCTGGCGTCGGCAATCGCGGCCTCGCCCTTCGATTTAATGTGGGCCGGCATCTTGTCGCCCGAATCCTTGAGCGTCTTTTCGAGCTGGTAGATCGCGGTATCGAGCTGGTTCTTCGTCTCGACCGCTTCCTTCCGCTTTTTGTCTTCGGCGGCGTGGAGTTCGGCCTCCTTGGTCATCTTCTCGACCTCGTCCTTCGAGAGACCCGAAGAACCTTGGATGGTGATCTTCTGATCCTTGCCGGTGCCGAGGTCCTTGGCGGAAACGTGGAGGATGCCGTTGGCGTCGATGTCGAACGTAACTTCGATCTGCGGCATGCCGCGGGGCGCCGGCGGAATGCCGTCGAGCCGGAAGGTGCCGAGAATCTTGTTGTCGCGCGACATCGGCCGCTCGCCCTGCAAGACGACAATTTCGACCGACGGCTGACTGTCGCTGTAGGTCGAGAAGATCTGGGTCTTCTTCGCGGGGATGGTCGTGTTACGCGGAATCATCGGCGTGGCCACCTGGCCCGCCGTCTCGATGCCGAGCGTCAGCGGTGTCACGTCGAGCAGGAGCACGTCGCGCACATCGCCCTTCAGCACGCCACCCTGGACCGCCGCGCCGACCGCGACGACTTCGTCCGGATTCACGCCCTGGTGCGGCGGCTTGCCACCGAGCTGGCGGGCAATCTCGACCACCTTCGGCATGCGCGTCATGCCGCCGACGAGCACGAGCTCGTCGATTTGCGCCGGCGTGAGCTCGGCGTCCTTCATGCAGTTCTTGAACGGCTGGATGCAGCGCTCGAACAGCGAGTCGCAGATCTGCTCCATCTTCGCCCGCGTGAGCTGAAGATTCAGGTGCTTCGGGCCCGACGCGTCCGCCGTGATGAACGGCAAATTGATGTCGACCGACTGCGTGGACGAGAGGGCGATCTTCGCCTTCTCCGCCTCTTCCTTCAGTCGTTGGAGCGCCATCGGGTCCTTCCGGAGATCGATGCCGTTGTCCTTTTTGAAAGTATCGACGAGCCAGTTGATGATGTACTCGTCCCAGTTGTCGCCGCCGAGGTGAGTGTCGCCGTTGGTGGCCTTGACCTCGAACACGCCGTCGCCGATTTCCAGCACGGACACGTCGTAGGTGCCACCGCCGAGGTCGAACACCGCGATCTTCTCGTCCTTCTTCTTGTCGAGCCCGTAGGCGAGCGAAGCCGCCGTAGGTTCGTTGATGATACGCAGGACATCGAGTCCCGCGATTTTGCCGGCGTCCTTGGTCGCCTGGCGCTGCGAGTCGTTGAAGTACGCCGGCACGGTGATGACCGCCTGGGTGATCTTCTCGCCGAGGTACGCCTCCGCATCCGCCTTCATCTTCGCGAGCACGAAGGCCGAGATCTGCTGCGGCGCGAACTGCTCGTTCTTGTCGCCGACCTGGACTTCGATGTAAGCGTCGCCGTTTTTGCCTTCGACGACCTTGAAGGGCATGTTCTTCGCCTCCTCCTTCACTTCGGAGAATTTGCGACCGATAAAACGTTTCGCAGAGAAAACGGTGTTGCGCGGATTGGTGACGGCTTGCCGCTTGGCGGCCTGGCCGACGAGACGTTCGCCCGTCTTGGTGAAAGCTACCACCGAGGGTGTGGTACGCCCGCCTTCCGCATTGGGAACAACCACGGGCTCGCCGCCTTCCATGATGGCCATGCAGGAGTTCGTGGTCCCAAGATCGATACCTAGAATGCGGCTCATGCGCGGGGTTTCAGCACCGCATGTGCCTCTCGGCCGGTTGTCGCAGTTAACCCTTGGCCATCAGCGGCTAAAAACCGAGTCGGGCGAAATGCACCGCCCGGCCGCCAGGCGAAAGCACGCCACCTTGTCACAGTCATGCGCCACGGTTCGGGCGGTCACCGCGCGGGATGACACAGTTGAATTCACCCACCGCACGCGTTACCGTGTCCGCCATGGAGATGGAGATCACATTGCCGGATGAAGTGCCGGTCATGACGCTGCCGAACACCGCGTTCTTTCCGCAGGCGTTGATGCCGCTCCATATCTTCGAACCGCGCTACCGGCAAATGCTGCGCGATGCGCTGGCTTCGAACCGGCTCTTTGCCATCGCCGGGCTCGATGCCGCGCGGCTCAACGAGCCGGGCATGTTCGAACCGCCGCACCGCGTGGCCAGCGTCGGGATCATTCGCGCGTGCCAGAAGAACGACAACGGCACGTCGAATCTGTTGCTGCAGGGGTTGTGCCGAGTCGAGGTGGTCCGGATCCTCCGCGACAAACCGTACCGGCGGATTCAAATTCGTGCGCTGGCGAGCGACCCCGGGGCGACGCCCGGGGAAAACCAGGAGCTGCGCCGCCAGCTTTCGCGCCTGCTGAACGTGAAGTTGAAACTATCCGCGGCCGGTTCGGGCGAAATGGCGGCGTTTCTCAAAACCGTCGAGGACCCCGAGGCCTTCGTGGATATCGCGGCCTTCAGCTTGTGTGACGACGCGGCGTTGAAGCAGAAGCTGCTCGAGACGCTCGACGTGCACCGCCGGCTCGAGCTGTTCGGGGCGCAGCTGCGGGTGGAAATCGAGACGATCAAGCTCCGCCGGAAATTGCAGGGCCGGCTGACCGACGAGCGGATTTCGGATAACTAGCGCCGCGGCAGGGGAATAATGCCACCCCGCGTTGCTTGTAGCCACGAGCGCCAGCGAGTGGAACGTCAGGACTGGTCGACTCGCTGGCGCTCGTCGCTACGCCGCGAAACCGTTGGGGAAGGCACGCCACCAAAAAGAGTCTTGCGCTTGCCGCCGCGCCGGTTTCTTTCCGCACTTCTCGCGCGTGCCAACATAGCTCAGTTGGTAGAGCAACGCTTTCGTAAAGCGTGGGTCCTCGGTTCAAATCCGAGTGTTGGCTCCAGCGCCCGCGATTGAGACGGCCCCCGGGGCCCGAGGAACAAACGGTTTGAAAATCTTGCGGAGTCCGCCGCATTTCAGCCGCAAGGGACTGACGTGCCACCGCTCGCCACCGAACTCTTCGACTACGAACTTCCGCCGCACCTGGTGGCCCAGACTCCGGCGGACCAGCGCGATGCGTCGCGGTTGCTTGTGGTGCATCGCGACACGCGACGACTCGAGCATCGCCGATTCTCCGACTTGCCGGAGTATCTGCGCAGCGGTGACACGCTGATTCGCAACAACGCCGCGGTGCTCCCCGCCCGGCTGCATGCGCGTCGGCCGACGGGCGGCCAGATTGAATGCTTCTTGCTCCGGCCGGTAGCCGAAGAGCGAACTTGGCGCTGTCTCGTGAAACCAGGCCGGCGACTGCCCGTCGGCACCACGTTCGCCGGGGCGCATGGCACGTTCACCGGCGAGATCGTGGCACGCGAAACCGATGGCTCCGCCCTCGTCCGGTTCAGCACTCCCCGCGACGAGCCCATCACCGCGGTCGCAAACCGGCTCGGTGACGTGCCGCTGCCGCCCTACATCGCGCGGCACGCAGACGACTCGCCGGAACACCCCGCGGAACGCGCCCGCGACCTCGAGCGCTACCAAACGGTCTACGCCGATCGCGCCCGGCAGGTCGCCGTCGCCGCGCCGACCGCCGGACTGCACTTCACCCCGGAATTGCTCGGTACGCTGGCGCAACAAGGGGTGCGCACCGCGGACGTCACGCTGCACGTCGGGCTGGGCACGTTTCGGCCCATCACGACGGAGACGGTCGAAGCGCACGACATCCACCGCGAGACGTACGACATGCCGCCGGCGACGCAGCGGGTGCTCTTCCCGCCGCTCAGTGGTCGGCGGATCGCGGTCGGCACGACGAGCGTGCGCACCATCGAGGATTTTCTCGCAACGCACGATGCCCCGCTGGCCGGCGACGCGGCTTGGACCGCCGAGGCGGACATCTTCATTTATCCGCCGCGGACCTTTAGCGGCGTTGATGCGCTCGTGACGAATTTTCACCAACCCCGCTCCACCCTGCTCTGCCTCGTCGCCGCGTTTCTAAGTCCCGGCACGACCGAAGGCATCGGTTGGATTCGGGCGATTTATGCCGAGGCGATCGCGCGCGAATATCGGTTTTTCAGTTACGGAGACGCGATGCTTGTCCTGTAGTTGAGCCAGTTGCGCGCACCGCGATCCGACAGGCGCGTCGAGCAGCCAAACTCAGCATTCCCATGCCTTGAGATTAAATGTAATCTTGTCGGTTGCATTTCCATCTTTCCTGGGTTTGTTCAGCGCGTCACCATGAAACTGCACACACCCATTCTTTCACTCGCCGCACTTGTGCTGGCGACCGTCAGCACCGCTGCCGCGGCGCCCGAAGCCTACACCATCGACCCGGTTCACTCGTCGGTCGGCTTCAAAATCCGGCACTTCGTGTCGAACGTGCCCGGCAAGTTCACCCAGTTCCAAGGTTCGATCACGGTCGACCGGGCCAATCTCGCGCAGAGTTCCGCCCAGGCGACGATCGAGGTGGCCTCGATCGACACCGCCAATCAAAAGCGCGACAACCACGTCCGCAGCGCCGATTTCTTCGACGCGGCCAAGTACCCGACGATGAAGTTCCAGAGCACGTCGTGGAAGAAAACGGGCGAAAACACCTTCGACGTCGTTGGCGACTTGACGATCAAGGACGTGACGAAGCCCGTCACGCTCAAGGTCACATCGCTCGGCTTCGGGCCCGGCATGGGCGGCACGCAGCTCTCCGGCTGGGAAGCCACGACCACGATCGACAAGAAGGAATTCAACATCAAGGACCCGCCGATGCTCGATGCGGCATTGGGCGACGACGTCACGATCATCATCAACATCGAAGCCGGGATGAAGCCGGCACGGAAGGGCGCCTGATTAAGAACCATTCTGTACTGTAGGGCGGGGTCTCCCGACCCCGCCGCCCGGACCCCGCCGCGGATCAGATGACAAGGCATTCGGCGCGGCCAGGCGAACCCGCCATGGCAGAGTGTAACGTATTACGTTACGCTCTGCGCTCACCCGCAATGGTCACGGACCAGCGGCGGGGCCAGGGGAGGTCGCGCCGCATTTTTCTCTCCGAAAAATATTCTCGGCGCCCGATAATCTGACCGTGCCTTCTTGGTTGGGCGCGGTCAGGTTGACCGCGCTACGCGATGACGAGCGACGAACTGCAAACCCTGATCGAAGACGCGACCGCCGATTACGCAATCGGCGAGAGCGAAGCGGCGCTGGCAAAGCTGGCGCGCGCAACGGCGGCCGCACCGGATTCGTTTGAAGCGTGGCACGCGCTGGCCGAGGTGAACTTTTCGCTCCGCCGGCTCGAAGCAGCGCTCACCGCCGCGGAACGCGCGCACGCCCTGCGGCCCACCGACCTGTTCATCAACACCACGCTGTCGCGAATCTGGATGGAACGCGGCGACAAGGCGCGCGCCGAGCACTTCGGCGCGCAGGCCAAGATCGCGAACTGGAAAGACCAGTTGAAAAATCCGGAAAAATAAAATGTAGGGCGGGGTCGCCTGACCCCGCCGTCGTGCGTTACGAAATTATTTTCGGCGGGGTCGGGAGACCCCGCCCTACATCGACTCAGCTTCGCCGCGGCGGATCGATCTTCACGTCCAACTTCGTTTCCGGGACCGACGGCATGCTTTGGGCAACTTTGGCGGCGACATCGCCGACCGAGGCGGGCGCCTGGCTGCCGAGGAACGCCGGCAGGTTCAGCCCAACGCTTTTCGCGACTTCGCTCAGCGGCAGCACGCCTTTGTAGAGATCCTGCACGAACTGGCCGGCACCGGCGTTGGCCCCGTTGCCGCCGCCCATGATGACGACCTTTTCGAACTGTAGTCCCTTGATGGCGCCCGCCTGAATCTCGGCGATCCGCACGATGTTCTCGGCGATCAGCATCTGCGTCGCCCCCGTGGTGTCGTCGGCGACCTTCAGCAGTTTTTCGAAACCCTGCGCCTTGGCATCGAGCAACGCGCGCGTGCCCTCGGCCTCGGCCATGAGCTTCGCCTGGATACCGCTCGCCTCCGCGTTGAGTCGCGCGCGGGTGCCGTTCGCTTCGCCTTCCGCGACGCGCTGGACGCCCTCGGCTTCGGCCTGTTTCTGAATCATGTACGCGGCCGCCTGGCCTTCCTGGAGAATCTTCGTCTGGCTCGCCTTCGCTTCGGCATCGATCCGCATCCGCTCCTTGTCGATCTCCGCCTTGACGATTTGCTCGGCCTGCTGGTGCGCCTTTTCCCGCGCGGCGCGCGCGAGCTCGGCCTCCTGCTCCGCCTTGTAGCTTTCCTGCAGGGCGCGAGCGGCCGCGACTTTCTGCGCGGCTTCGGTGCGGCGCTTGGCCTCCGCTTGCTCGAGGGCGAGATCCGCATCGGACTTCGCAATCATCACCTGCGCCGTGTTCTGGCCGCGTTTCGCCTCCGCCTGCGCGTTCGCGACCCGGATGGCCTGCTCCCGCTCGGCTTCCGCGCGGCCGATGGAGCCGCGCTGGTTTTCCTGCGCGACCTTGATCTGTGCGTCGTTGATCGCCTTGGCCGCGGCTTCGCGACCGAGCGCGTCGATGTAACCCGACTGGTCCTTGATGTCGCGGATGTTCCCGTTGATCATCTTCAGACCGACCTTGTGCAGTTCCACCTCGACGCCCTTGGTGATGGACGAGATCAGTTTTTCGCGGTCGCCGTTGATTTCCTCGATCGTCATCGAGGCGAACACCACGCGCATCTGGCCCATGATGATTTCGCCGGCGAGCTGTTGAATCTCGTCGAGCGATCGGCCGAGCAGCCGCGTCGCCGCATTCTGCATCACTTCCGGATCGGTGGAAATGCCGATGGTGAACGACGCCGGCGCATCGATGCGGATGTTCTGGCTGGAGAGCGCGCCCTTCAGCTCGAGCTCGATGTTGATCGGCGTGAGATCCAGGTACTGGTAGCTCTGCAGCACCGGCAGGACAAAGGTCGAGCCGCCGTGGTAGCAGCGCGCCGACTGGCCGGTGCCGACCCGGCCGTACACGACCAGCACGCGATCCGGCGGGCACATCCGATACCGCGAGATCAGCGTGAGGAATATGACGAGCGCGAGAAATACACCAAGGATGATGAAAATGAGCGGTGCCATGTTGGAGGTGAGATGCATGTTGAGGCTGGAGGAAAAGGGTCAGGCGAGCGGCTCGACGAGCACGGTGTTGGTGTCGATGATGCCGACGACCTTCACCTTTTCGCCGCTGGGCACGGACCGCAGCGCGGCGTTCAGCGCCGGCAGCGTTTCCAGGCGACCGCCCACGGTGACGTTGATCTGACCGCCGGCGGCGCGACCCGGCGGCAGGGTGACATACACCGTGCCGATTGCACCGATCGCATTGTTGATCTGCCGCGTGCCATCCGTCCGCAGCGAGTAAATCGTGCGAATGAGCCACGCGAAAAACAGCATGAGCACGGTGCCGCTGCCGAAGGCGATCAGCGACGCGACGGTCAGCGAGAGCCCGTTGTCCAGCGCGATGCCACCGGCCCAGCCGAATCCCAGGAAGAACCCGGTGATCGGTTTTACCGACAACAGGCTGCTGCCTTCCAGGTGATCGCCGTGCGCGATGTCGGTGTCGTGGTGATCGAGCCCGATCAACGCGAGCAGGGCCATGATGATGGTCACAAGGCCGGCGACGATGCCGATGGCGTAGAAGAACTGCTGCGCCGTGGACAAACGCGCCCACCACGTGAAAGTCTCGAAGAGCGCGAAGTGCGGGGTCATGGATGAGGTAAGCGCCTGGGGAACTATCCGGCAGCCCGACCGGTGACAACTCCGATATGGTTGGAAACCGGCAGCAGTTTTCCCTACAGCAGTTGCACGTGTTTCGCCCGGCGGCCCGTTGACACCGGTTGTCGGCGGTTCGTAGGCTTGTCGTCTTGTCCCTTATGGAAACGCCGGCGTACGCCCTGGAGTTCGAAAAGCCCTTGCGCGAATTGAGCCGTCAGCTCGACGAACTGCGCCAGCGCTCGGTGGAGACCAATGTCGACCTTGCCGCCGAGATCCGCGCGATCGAGCGGAAGGTCGAAACGATGCAGCGCGACATCTATTCGAACCTCACGCCGTGGCAAAAGGTGCAGATCGCGCGTCACCCGAAGCGGCCGTACGCCCTCGATTACATCGACGCCATCTGCACCGATTTCCAGGAGCTTCACGGCGATCGGCAGTACAGCGACGATCGCGCCATCATCGGCGGCACCGCTTTCTTCAACGGCGATGCCGTGATGGTTGTCGCGCAGCAGAAAGGCCGCGACCCGAAGGAGCGGATCCTGCGCAACTTTGGGATGCCGCAGCCGGAAGGTTACCGGAAGGCGCTGCGCTTGATGCGCATGGCGGAAAAATTCCAGATTCCCGTCGTCACCTTCATCGACACGCCCGGCGCCTTCCCCGGGATCGAGTCGGAGGCCCGCCACGTCTCGGAAGCGATCGCGGTCAATCTGCGCGAGATGGCGATGCTGCGCACGCCGTCGATTTCCATCGTGGTCGGCGAAGGCGGCTCCGGCGGGGCGCTCGGGATCGGCGTGACGGACCGCGTGCTGATTTTCGAGAACAGCTATTATTCGGTCATCTCGCCCGAAGGCTGCGCGGCGATCCTCTGGAAGGACGGCTCCGCCGCCCCGAAGGCCGCCGAGGCCCTGAAGGTCAGCGCGGACCATCTCGAGCGACTGGGCGTAGTGGACGAAGTGATACCTGAACCGCTCGGCGGAGCGCACAACGACCCCGCGCAGGCCGGCAACGCGCTGAAGTACGTCCTGCAAAAGCACCTCAACGACCTGCGGGCGATGGACGCGCAGACCCTGCTCGAAACGCGCTACGAGCGGTACCGCCACCTCGGCGTGTTCGAGGAAGCGGGCGCGGTGCGGAGCTAAACACGACGTCATGAGTGACCAGCATCGTTTGTGGTGGGCGCGGTGCCCCACCGCGCAGGACGTCGCTTGCGCATGCCTCGCGGGGTGAGGGCACCCCGCCTACAACTGCGCGGATTAATGACGTTCTCTATAAGACCATATAAGCGCGAAGCACCCGGCACAACGTAGCACGGGCAACCTGCCCGTGCCGGCGACTCGGA
>Ga0080064_1003540_pt1 | contig 22230 bp, 23 predicted proteins | sample Subgrocontami54m_FD_69260 | JGI IMG/M metagenome (GOLD analysis project Ga0080064, IMG submission 69260) | Subsurface groundwater microbial communities from S. Glens Falls, New York, USA - GMW46 contaminated, 5.4 m (SPADES assembly) (version 2) ...
GGTGTTGAAGATACGGACCACTTTGATAGGCATTTTGTGCTGGCGGAGATAGTCGAAGAACAACGTCTCTGCGCAGCGCTTGCCCTCGTCGTAGCATGCGCGCGGACCGATGGGGTTGACGTTGCCGCGATACACCTCCACCTGCGGATGCACATCGGGATCGCCGTAGACCTCGCTGGTCGAAGCCTGCAGAATTTTGGCACCGACCCGCTTGGCGAGCCCGAGCATGTTGATCGCCCCGACCACATTGACCTTGGTCGTCTGGACCGGGTCGCTTTGATAGTGGACGGGCGACGCCGGACACGCGAGGTTGTAGACCTCGTCGACCTTTTCCACGCCGTAGAGCGGCATGGTGATGTCGTGCCGGATCAGCTCGAAGCGCGGATTATGCAGCAGGTGCCTGATGTTCTCCTTGTTGCCGCTGTAAAAGTTGTCCACGCAGATAACCTCATTGCCGTCTTTGATAAGACGGTCGCACAGATGCGAGCCTAAGAAACCGGCTCCGCCGGTCACTAAGATTCTTTTCATTGGATGCTTCCCTCTGTAATTAAGAGCTGTTGGCTGGGAATAATATAAACACTGTTAGGTGGTGCTGTCCAGCCGCTACTCTTCTATATCAAACTCATCGGCACCGGAGTTAGTTTCGCGGCGCTTTGCGGACAAGCCTGCGTAATGCGCGGCGGCAACTCCGCCGGCAAGTAAGAGAACAAGCGCACCGGCGGAAAGTAATAACGGCGACGGTATATCTCTGTCTGCCGGAGCCGGCGCGGATGTACTGGAGCCCAAAACCTCCCCCGCCTGTTTCTGCGCAGTGCCCGCCGTGCGCGCGACAACGGCGCCGATGCGCTCGCCGCGCAGAGGAGAGTCCGCAGATACCTCAGCGGCGGCCGCCGGCATACTGTTTGGGTACAGCAACATAGCGGAAGGGCCTCCGCCGAGGCCCGTAACAGCGGGGGCAAAACGTACGCCCTCGCCGGCAAGAATAATGGTGTCCTCCGGTATGACGTACGATTTTCCACCGTCGACAAAAGACCATAAACCGATGTTTATCTCTTTGGAAGATTTGTTGCGTATAAGCAGAGAGCCGTCTCCCGGAGCTTCGAGCGACACCGCCGCGCCGACCGCCTCAACGACAACCCGGTCGATTCCGACGGAAAAGTTGTATGACCCGGTAACCGACACCGCGTAGCGTCCCGGGTATGCATACACGTGGAACACCCGTGCGCCTTCGGCCACAACGCCATCGCCGAAGTTCCATATAAAGCGCGTGTTATACAAAATAGGTTCGCCCTGTGTGCCATAGGCGACCGCGGAAAAGTAAGAGCCGGCGCCGGCCGTGACCCGTCCGTCGACCTCGACAAGTACCGTAAGTGCCGGCGGTCCGGCGCCGGCGGCCTGATTTTGAGACTGCGCCTGTGTCCCCGACGTCGTAGTCTGGGCAGGCTGAGTTTGAGTGCTACTTGTCGATGTTTGCGCAGTTGAACCAGACCCGCCGACCGTAATGTAGTTTTTAATATTATTAAACGTTGCAGTGCCGATGCCGCTGACGTTCATGATGTCCTCTATTTTTGCAAACGGACCGTTCTGTGTGCGATAGGTAATGATGGCCTGCGCTTTTGACGGTCCGATGCCGCTCAACGTTTCGAGCGCCGCCTTGTCAGCAGTATTTATATTTATCAACTCGCCTGCATACACGCTGAACGAAACAGCAAATAACAAAATTACAAAAAAAGCAAAAAAATTACTTCTTCTCATTTGGTTCACGTGCTCCGTTGGGAGGCGAAGCCTCTCCTATGGGGTCAACATCCAACATCTGACGGATAGTTTCCGGAGATAGTTCATCTTTTTTTGATGTAACCTGCTGTAGAGTTTCTTTAAGTTGAGACAGCGGAGGAGGCGTTGGTTTGGTATGGGTTACTTGGGCGATAGCATCACGCAAGCTTTTAGACCCATCAAGCGGAGGTTTGTGCGGAGGTTTGACCGGCGGCAAATACGGCTTTTTTTCCGGCGGAGGCATAGGGCTCTCCTCTTTTTTTGGCTCCGCGCGCACTACGGGAGCGGGTAAAGGAGGTGTCGGCGTGGCCGGCCTTGCCGGAGTGGCAGTACTCTTGTAGTCTCGCTTGGGTTTCGGCGGTTCAGGCGCGACGGGATCGCTGTTTTGCCACTCGTCTATCACCTTTTCCACCTGTACGCGCGCCTTGCCGTAGGTGGCGCGCGATGCCGCTATAACCTCGTCGACATGCCGCTCTGGCGGCGGGTCAAACGGCGGCAGAGTTGTCGCGCTAAACGGCGGCGACCCGACGCCGCGTATCATCAGCGTCAGATATATCTGCGCAAATCCGAGGTTGACCAAATCGGTCGCCTCGAACTGCGGCGCAAAAATAGTTTCCAGCGTCTCCGCATCAAACGGCCCGACGCGGAACGCCACGGTCGTACCGACGTTGCCGAAGACGGCGTCGCGCACCTCCTCCTCCATCTGCTCGACATACTGGTGCGCGATAATAAGACGGAGTTTGTATTTGCGCGCCTCGGAGAGTATGTCGGAAAAGCTCTCGTTGGCGAAGTTCTGGAACTCGTCCACGTACAAGTAAAACGGTGGGAGATTTTTCATCACCTCGGCGGGCACGTCGGCGCGCGACATCGCCGCAAGATAAATTTTTGTGACTATCATGGAGCCGAGCAGGTTGGTGTTGACCTCGCCGACGCGGCCCTTGGAGAGGTTGATGATGACTATCTTTTTTTCGTCCATCAGCCTGCGGAAGTCAAACGACGACTTCGGCTGGCCGACGATGTTGCGTATCAGCGGATTGCTCGTAAACTGCCCGACCTTGTTTTGGATGGCGGGCGTCGCGTCCTGCGTGTAGCGGTCGGTGTAGTTGGCGAACTCCTCCACCCAAAAACTTTTGACGATCGGGTCGGTTATTTTTTCCACCACTTTTTTGCGGAAGGCTTTGTTGATGAGCATGCGGTTGACATCCAGCAGTGTCGCGCCCTCATACTCCAAGAGTGCCATCAGTGTGTTGGAGAGTATGTACTCCATGCGCGCGGACCAGGCGTCTACCCAGATTTTGCGGAACGCGGAGAGCAGGCCGGAGACAACCAGATGGCGCTTGTCGTAGCCGACGTCCTCCATGATGTTAAAAGCAAGCGGATAGTCCAGGTCGAATGGCGCAAAATAGACGACATCCTTAATCCGGTGCGCCGGCACGTATTCCATGATCCGGTCGGCGGTAGAGCCGTGCGGGTCTATAAAGGCCATACCCTCGCCGTTGCGGATGTCCTGTATCGCCATGTTTTCCAACATGGTCGACTTACCCATGCCCGTCTTGCCGATGATGTACATGTGCCTGGCACGGTCCTCGTTGCGTATGCCAAAAGACGCTTCCTTGCCCCGGGAATTCGTGGCGGCAAAATACGTTATTTGGTCGGGGTTCTCAGCCATTGTAGCTCCAGTATAACAACAAAAAGAAAAGGCCCTCGTGGGGGCCTATGTTTGAACCGGCTTCTTCTCCAGCGGGAAAGCTACCAAGCCGCTATTTTCGCACAGATGCCGATACCAATCTTCGTAGTCTCCGTAGAAAATGCTCCGGTAAAATGCCGGAGCAGGAATTGTTAACGAATGCCGGCGAGACCACGAAGGAAGCTGTCCACCTTCTTGAAGTGCGGATTTACAACTTCATATCCAGTAGCGCGCAGGCGCGCGCACGCCTCATAGTAGGTGAGATCGCCGTAGCCGAGCGCCAGGGAGACTGTGAATATCTCATCACAATCTTCAGGGAAACCGGAAAACGACCAGATAACCGCCCGCGCGGCCGCCCAAGTCCGGTCCGAGAATTTTGAGCATCGATATGAAAATCGAATTCGCTCAGATGTCCGTCAATTACCATGATTCTAGCGCTACGGAAATGAAGGAAGTCAGACTTCCTTCACCAAGTTTCAAGAGCAAGGAGCTTTAACTCCTCCGAACAGAAGATGCGGGCTTTTAAAAAATCTCTTGAGTCTTTTTTAAATTCCGAAGATTGGCATATGTGGAAGATCAGTCCTTCAGGGTCAGCGACAACAGGTGAAAGCTCCCCGCGTACGGACATTCCAAAGCTTGAAAAAGGATACGCAAGTCCCCACTGCCAAGCCTTATTAAAATCTTTTACCGCGTCGGCAATACCGCCAGGACGCATTTCCATCGTGTTTTTTACGAGCACATACCAGACTAATTGCCGTAGATAGATATCGGTACTAACAGTTTTACCCCTGTACGCACCTTGGAACAGGCTGCCTCTTTCTCGATATTTTTTATTGAAGCTTTTAGTCATGCTGCCGCAAAGTCGCTGCATGAATTTTGCAATACCTCCTTCTGAACACTCTTGAAGCACCAGGTGAAAGTGGTTGGACAATAACGTCCAAGCAAGAATAGTAACCAGCGGCTCACGTTCCAACCATGATGCCGGGCGCCCAAACATCCCAAGACCAGCGGTGTCTCTTTTCCAATTTTCATGGGAGTTTGCGTCGTTCAGGTAGAAAAGAGAACGGATGAACTGCCTCTTGTCGTCCTTGTCTTGTACTATCTTGATGCCGCGAGTCCCACGTTTAACAACATGGACTATAGACCCTACTACGTGCGGCTCAACTCGTGCCATGTCTTAGTATGAAGGAAGTCTGACTTCCTTCAAGTAGGTTGTCCACACGCCTCTATTGGTACTTATTGATACTGGATAAAGACCGGACTCGGGGTCAGATGCAGGATTTCTTGCGGCGTAAGCAGGCGGCTCGGGGTTTCCGACAGGTCGTTTTTGTAAAACAGTTTCAGCCCGGTAAACTGCACCGGCTCCGGATAGATGACGGAGTTGTAAGTATTTATTTTTTTGGCGGCAAATCCCCACCCGTCCATCTGCATGACTATCTGCACCTCCGGCAGCGGCCTGATGTTTTTGTATCCGGTAACCATCTCCTCGGTAAAGCGGTGCACAATCAGAATCTTCGGCGGCAGATTATGGTCGCGCACCAACGCGGCAAGAAACTCCGCGGCCCAATTTATGTCTTTTGCATCCATGGTGCCGATGACGCGCCCTGGGGGTACTCCGTTATGCATCGCAAACTCCGGGTCGAGCGCTACATGCACCTGCGGCAAAGCAAGGTATGTCAGGAGCTCCGGCAGCTCGTCCTGCACGGTACTGAGGCCCACCTGCACGTCGAGTATCACAATGCCATTTACTTTTTTTGCCATTGCTATCGCTTTATCAATCTGCGTATCCGGCATGCGCAGGCGGTAAAACCCATCCTTGCCGGCACTGCCCTGCGCGGTGACATCTATGTACTCGATAGCCGGTATGACCGGCGTTGCCGGGTCGGCCGCTTGCCACACCGCAACCTCATCGCGCAACTTTTGCAACACGATGTCCTCAGGATACTCGCCGAGTACGCCCATTTGTTTGGAATAAAAATTGCCGTAATACGCGACTATCCGGTTAAACGGCAAAAGCGCGCCGTAGTTCGGATACTCTTTTCGGGCCGGCCACAGGGGCCGCGGTGTTGTAGTCGACGCGGTGGTTGTGCCCTGCATATACGCCTCATACCACGGGCTGGATGTAGCGACATGCGCAAGCGCGAGCAGTCGCGTATCATAGTCGACCTTATCGAGTTGCGGCGGTGGCTTTGTACCGAAAGGGGTCGACGTCGCCTCGCTTAAATACGAAACGGAAAAAAACTCAGGCACAATAAAAAATGCTCCTGCCGTGGCGGCAACTCCTACCGCAACAAGCAGGATCCTCACGCCGAAACTAGTTAAGGGAAGTGATGCCTTCTTTATGCTCATGGATAGGAGTAGCGTCGCCGGCGGGCAGGTCAGGCAGGTTCTCTACAAAAGAGTAAGAAGATTTTTTGGAGTGTTGCCCGCCGTTGTTGCGCGTGCGGCCGAGCGCCTCGCCGCGCAAAAGGAACCCTATGACCGCGAGCGCAACTCCGGTAACGATAAAAAGGAATGTCTGCCAGCTGCCTGGCACACCCAATATGGTGCGGATGACGACCACCCAAAGCCCCAACGCTATGACCATTGTCTCTTTTGACATTACTCTAAGATTACCACAAATTCCCCTTTTTGTTTGACGGGTTCGGCCTCCAGTATGCTCAAAAGCTCTTGCGGGGTACCGATAATTGCCTCCTCGTATATCTTGGTGAGCTCCCTATACAAGCCGACCCGGCGCTCTGGCGCGACCTTTTTGAGCGACTCCAAAGCCTTGATAATCCGGTGCGGAGACTCATAAAAAATACTGGAACGCTCATTATCCGCCATCTCTTTAAACAACTTTTCTCTGCCTTTTTTCTGCGGAAGAAACGCGTAAAAAGTAAATGACGGAACGCGCAGGCCTGCGACGGCAAGAGCGGCCGCAAGAGCGGACGGTCCCGGTATAGTTTCGATTTTTGCGCCCGCCTCTCGCGCGCGCGACACCAACTCGAGCCCCGGGTCGGATACGCCGGGAGTCCCCGCGTCCGAAACAAGCGCGACATGTTTATCTTGAGCGAGCAACACCAGCGCTTTCCGGTCGGTTACAACTGGCGTATGGATGTCGAAATGCGAAAGCAGTTTGCGCGTGTTGCGCGTGTCCTCGCACGCGACAAAATCGGCCTCCTTTAGTATGCGCAAAGCGCGCAGGGTAATATCCTCGAGGTTACCTATCGGCGTCGCCACGACTGAAAGTTTTCCCCTGCCCTGAGCTTCATCGAAGGGTGACACGCATGCAACGATAACACTTTTGACTAATTAAGAAAAGTCTGTTAGTTTTCTTCCAGACACAGTTCCAACAACGGGGAGGCCGGCGATGAATATCACAACCGACACGCAAGAGCCTATCGTGGCTGCCGTTCGAAATGAAATTACGGTGCCGCGCGGCGCACTATACTTTACCGCCGCCTGCTTTGCGGGCCCCGGCAAGGATTGGTCGCTGGCTCCTCTGCAGGAGCCCGGCGACGTCAAAAAAAATCCTGTTCTCGCGGACAAACTGCGCAAGGCCGTGGTTTCGCTCGGAGCCGACCGCTTGTATGCACCCACTCCGATAGCATCCAACGGAACATCAAACGGGGAAATAATCGAACCGACGATGCTCAACCGGCCGTTTGTACTCGGCAACGGCGTTCTGTTGTTCCGCAATCCAAAGATGCCGGCCGACGGCACATTCTTGCGGGGCGCGGGCGATGCGGGCATCTTTAGCGCCGGAGGATGTGGAGTCATTGTGGCTATCCTCGGTGACCGGCTTATCTTCGCCCACGCTGGCAGAGAGTCCCTCATCGATCGCAACCGCGTACTGGGGGGCCAGGGCCGGCGGCGCGAAAGCGTCGTCGACTCAATTGTCGAGGCCTTCCGCGAGTTCGACTCGCGCGCCGACCTGCGCAAACTGCATGCGTGGGTGCTGTACTCTATCAAACCGGAGGACTTCTTCCACCGGTTTGACGACCAGGAGCATCTCAAATACAACCGGCTGGTCGGTTCCGATCTCGAAGACCGCGGACTCGGCGCCGGCGTACGCCAAAAAATCGGGGGAGTCGAACTCGACTTGCCAGTTATTGCAGGGGCGCAGTTCAGGCGATACGGAGTCCCCGAACGCAATATTCATCTCGAACATTGCTATCTGGCCAAAGAACTCCCGACCACCCGCACCGACGGCGGTCGCTACCTCGTAGCGATCGTCCGCCACTGACACCACCCTCGCGCCTACAAGCGCGAGGGCTTTTTCTTTTTGTACCCTTGGCCTATACTGCGGACAGACTCGCTCTTCTCACACACAGGAGGACCGCATGAACAGCGGAGGTGTTCTGGACTGCAGGGAATGCGGAATGCCCATGGAGAACATGCCGGCAAAGTACCTCGGCCGCATACGGCCGTCAAAAACATATCAATGTCCCCATTGTGACCGCCGACTTCTGGTGTACGATGCAACACCGCGGCCGTTGCATGTGTCCAACACACACTTTACCGGGGTCATCCATATACAAGACTTTATCGAGAGGTGCGCTAAAGAAAAAGGGTTGGTGTTGATGCCGCAAACCTGGCCCGAGTATAAGCTTCTGTAAATACAGAAGCTTTTTTATTATGCGAGCGCCGTTTCTCCCGCTTTATAGACATCTCCCGCGCCCATGGTAAAGGCGACGGTATCTTTTTCAAGATTTCGGAGCAGTCTTGTTGTTTCTTCTAAATCTTTTATTGCCTGAGCGTGGCCTCCATTTTTGTTGGTAGCCTCTGCAAGCGCCTTGTTGGAAACACTCGGGTCATGCGGCTCGCGAGCCGCGTACACCGGCAGAATATACGCATCGTCGGCCATGGCGAGCGCGACGGCAAACTCATCAAATAAATCGCGCGTGCGGCTGTACAGGTGCGGATGGAAAAATAGTACGATTTTTTTGCCGGGGAATTTCTCCCGCGCGGCTGACACGGTGCGCGCTATCGCGGTCGGATGATGTGCGTAGTCGTCATACAGTGTTGCACCGCCGGCAAGTTGTCCTTTGTATTCAAATCGCCGCCAGGTCCCTTTGTACGATGCGAGCGATCGATCCCACACTTCATCTGATATATCTGGCGCGATACATTTGGCCGCCGCTTTGGCGGCACGGGCGTTCTCTTTATTAAACTCCCCCGGCACTAAAAGCTCCGGCACGTGCTCATTCTTATATGCCAACGCTTCTATGACCGTCTTTGCCTGACGCCGTACTTCATCGAATGCCGCTATCAGTTCGTTAATTGATTTAAAAAAGTCAGTATGGTCGAGCTCGATGTTTGTAATAACCAACACTTCCGGTTTAAAAGCCAAAAAATGATTGCGGTACTCGCACGCTTCCACCACAAACAAATCACTTGAGCCTGCACGGAAATTGCTCCCCCACTCGGTCACGATACTGCCGACGACGACCGTCGGATCAAGTCCGGCATCGATGAGCATTTTGCCGAGCATCGCGGTAGTGGTAGTTTTGCCGTGCGTGCCGGCGACGGCGATTGTGCGCTTGGTCTTTGCCACATCGCCAAGCGCTTCAAAATAAGACTGTTGCGGTATTCCGAGCGCCGCGGCACGCGCGCGTTCAGGGTTATCCACCGGCACGGCGTCGCTGTATACCAACAGTTGCGCGTCTGCAGGGACATTTTCTGACTTCTGCCCGACAACAACAGCAATGCCTTTCTCCAAGAGCATAGAAGTCGTGGGCGATTCCTCGCGGTCCGAGCCGGACACGCTGACACCTTCATATACATAGTACTGAGCAAGAGCGGACATGCCTATCCCGCCGATTCCGACCATGTGTATCCTTGTTATTTTCATTTCAGTTGTTTTACCGCCGCGACAAATTGGTCGTTGCGGTCGTACTCATTTTTAAATAATCCGAACGACGCGAACGCCGGGCTCAGTAATACAATATCGCCTGTTTGAGCATGTACCATAGCTGTTGCTATAGCTTCAGACATGGTTTTTGCTTCTTTATAATTTTTAAGCATTTTTTTCAACTTTTCCGTGCCGGTGCCGGGCAATAATATCACTAATTTTGCATATGTCTGTATCTCCTGAATAAGCGCGTCAAGCGAAAGTTCTTTGTCTGCGCCGCCCGCAATAATAATCACTTTTGAGTCGAAAGATTTTAGAGCCGCAACCGTCGCCTCGGGAGTGGTCGCGTTGTTGTCATTATAAAAGGTGACACCTTTTATTTCGGCAATCTTTTGTAGCCGCCCTTCGACAGGCTCAAATGATTCGAGGCCTTTTTTAATATCCGTTTCGGAGAGTCCGAGCGAGCGCAAAGCCGCCGCCGCCAGTGCGGCGTTTTCTTTATTATGTTCGCCGATAAGATGCAATCGCCAATCGTGCGGCAGAGGTGGCGGCACTACCGGAGCGACCGGCGGATTTGCCTTTTGAATACGATGTAAGACTTCCGCGCCTGTAATAAGTTTGTCGCCGCTTTTCTGATTGAGAAAGATATTTGCCTTATCCCAAAAATATGCCTCAGCATCCCCCTTGTAATAGTTGAGATGGTCCGACATCAGGTTGGTAAAAACAGCAACGTGCGGGCTTATCTTTAAATCGCCAAAACCCTGTAATTGCCAGGAGTCGAGCTCCAAAACAGCCACGTCTCCTTTTTTAACCTCTGGCAACAGCGCAAGCGTCGAAAGTCCGCGAACGTTGCCGCCCAGGTGTGCGCGTCTGCCCACTTGTTTGAGCACATGATAGATGAGATGAGTTACCGTTGACTTGCCGCGCGTGCCGGTAATGCCAACAATCGTCGCGCCTGCTTCTTGTGCAAATTTTGAAAACAGCGCAGTCGACATATACACAGGCACACCGCTTTTGTGCGCCGCAATAATGTACGGCGAATCAAGCGGCACGCCGGCGGCTTTTATTACCATATCGGTATTAGTAAAATCGGTCTCTTGGTGCCCGCCGAGCGTGTAGTGGATGTTAGAAAACTTTTTGAGCCGCTCAATAGACGGCGCGAGCTCAATCTCATTTTTAGAGTCGGTTACCACGAGCTCTTTGCACAATGGCGCCAAAAACTCCGCATCCCCAACCCCACGTCCAAGAATCCCTAAGCCCATAAGGGTTACACGCTTGCCGGCGAATAAGTCCTTATATGCCGCCATTGCTCCATCATGCGATACTAGTGGCATGTACGTCAAAGTACGGGTTATCGCCGGCGCTAAAAAAGAATCTGTTCAGTTGGTGTCAGTCGGCCATTTCAAGATTTCAGTCAAAGAGCTAGCCGAGCGCAACCTGGCCAACCGCCGTGTTGTGGAGTTGGTTGCCGCGCATTACAAACTCACACCCAAACAAGTGCGTGTCATCAGCGGACACACAAGCCCGTCTAAAATACTTTCTATTCCTGATTAGTGCCGGAGAGAGGACTCGAACCTCCATGCCCTTGCGGGCTCTACGACCTGAACGTAGTGCGTCTACCAATTTCGCCACTCCGGCTTTACCCGATTATGCTTAAAGATTTCTTAATCTTCAGATATTTTCTTCGCAAACACGGGACTCCTGTACGATAATACATATTCTGACTCAGGACAATTGCCTCCTTTTTTGAATACTTTAGTTGAACATACGATTTGTTACGGTAACCGTTGATAAAACCCCGAATACTTATCCGAGCGTCTATCTCTCCACGAAGCCAGTCGAGAAATGGAGGACTTGCCGATATAAAAGAAATATAAAATCGGTAACTCTTTTTAAACTTAGGGTCGTAATAAGAATAGCTGCATCCATCGCCGTCAAAATATCCCCGTAAAAAATCTATAAAATACTCATTAGGAATTTTGAGAGCAGCAAGGGTCTTGGACTTTGCCGGAGTTAAACCAATATCCAGGAGAAACTGATAAAACAGCACATCGCCAAACTGCGTGCAGTATGCCAGATCCCCGCTACCTGAGCGTTTGGTCCCGACCTTGGTGGCAAGCCCGAGGCATTTTTTAAATAAAATTATTTGGGCTTTGTCTTTTGACGTCAGGTCAATGTGCCGGCCGTCTTTTGAAAGGCACCCGTCGGCGGTCAGCAAGCCGATTGCATACGCAAACTCCGTAGACCAAATTAGCTTAACTTTTCCTTTTGGTTTAGGGCCTCTTTTCATCACCTGATTATAATAAATACTGAGGCAATAGCATATACCTAATTATACACAGAGTCCCGTCTCGGTCTGGACTATTGTCGATGCTCAAAACTTGAAAAGATTGCCATTCTGTGGTATTTTAAAGTGAGTAGTTTTCAGGAGGCTGAATATGAGAGATAGGCACACCAAGTGGATGGCGATGTCGGGCGTAATCGGTTTTGCTTTCTTTCTCATCGCAAACTTCACAAACATTTTCCAGGGCCTAAACATTCTGGCCGGACTCTTGCAGCTTTGTATCAATGCCTTCGTGTTCCTCGCTTGGGGACGAGCGTTCTTGGACAGAATCGGCTTTGGAAAAGTGTTTGCGTCGTTCGGGGTGGTGGTACCCGTGATAATGGCAGGAATCACTATTTACAGAGTCCTGTTTCCTTACCTACTGCAACAATCCTACTAGACCACTCCTTCCACCAGGGTGGTCTTTCTTTTAATTAAGAAGCTTTTGAACCACCTCGGTCGGGATTACAGCTGCAGTGGTCACAAGTCGAATTCTGCCGTCGCGCTTGTGGTCACAAGTCGAGTTTGCCCGTCGGCAAACTCGCTCGCGACCCCGGCTCGGTATTTTGCCAGTGCAAAATATACCTGCGCCTCGCACAAAACCGCAAAATCTGCCGCAGGGCAGATTTTTGGCGTTTTGTGCGCGCTCTAGGGATCGAACCTAGGACCTTTCGAGTATCAGTCGAATGCTCTACCAACTGAGCTAAGCGCGCGATGCGCAAACTATAACAGACGAAATCTTTCTTTTCCAGCCCAAAAACCGCAAAAAAAGTTATCCACACATTTGGCGGTTTTGGCCAAAAAACCCTTGCGCTCCTGCACACAGGCTCTATTATTAAAGTCTAATTTTTCAGGAGTTTGTGCGGTCAGCCTTCCGCGAGGAGCGGGAGACCCGGCACAGCAAAATTATATAAACAATAAACATGTATAAAATAAATGGAACAAACAATTGGGCGTCGCGTTGGTTATTGTAGCGACGCGCTGGACGCGATAGCAAACGAGGAAGCAATCCGCCGCGACTACGAGGAGCAGGATGCGTGGGGGCTACTCACCTCTATCGACCTGCACGGGTGCGACCCTGCGCTTATCCGCGATGCTGGGGAGGTAAAACGCCACGTGCATGAGTTGTGCGACCTCATCGGCATGAAGCGCTTCGGCGAGACGGTAGTAGTCAACTTTGGCGAGGATGAGCGGGTAGCGGGCTTCTCCATGACCCAGCTCATCGAGACATCGCTTATTTCTGGGCATTACGCCAACCAAAGCAATACCGTGTATCTCGACATCTTCTCCTGCAAGTACTACACTCCAGTTGAGGCGGCAGAATTCTCAAAAAAGTTTTTCAAAGCTAAGGACTATAACCTGACTTACACTCTGCGAAAATAAGCGATCCATCCATAGCATAAAAGTCGCCCCGGCCGATGCGGCCGGGGCTTTCTTGTTTCGTTTGGAAAAGTCAGGAGCCAGCTCCAAAACACGGCTGGTGGAAATGGAGTACTTGCCATGAAAATTCGGCGTGCTTGTGGCGGCAACTCGCCATGCTGCTTCTCCTCTGGCTGGTGGGAACTGAAGAACTGCCAAATCCCTGCTACTTTTGACTGTACTCCCCCGCCCCTCCAAGCGCAACCTACCTCCTGTGCAAAACTGTGCAAAAGAAAAAGTATGAATAGTTATCCTATAGGACAGTTATTCATACACATTAGTTTTAAGCTATAGCTAAAAGTTAATGTGTCTAGCTCTTTTACAAAAGAAAAACCCAGCCGCAAGCGGCCGGGGAGGTGTTTCAGGGTTGATTCCGAGATGCTTGCCACTTGTTGAGCAAGATGGCGGCGCCAACCAAAACTGCGGCGATGGCGGCCATTTTGGCTTCATACACCCAGAAGCCGTAGACCCCATACTTGGCGAGTAGAACATTCGGCGCATTGCCGAGCGCATACAAAAAGTTCATGACTACCTCCTTCTAATCCATCAAAAATTATACCACAACCACGGCAAAAAGCCCCGAGCGCATCCCTGCGGGGGCGATTCTGCTAAAAAGTCTCAACACTTTAGAAACACACCTTTCTCTTGTTCCGCTCGAGCCTGCTCTGCGTTAGTTGTACTCTGACAATTACGCGTACTGAGGCCATCGAGGGTCATGACGTATTGACCAAACCGAGTGCAATTTAGAGTTAGCACTATCACTCCATTCGTCTTGCGACGAAAGATCGCCAATTCAGTTGCGTGCTCGTACGAGACACACAACGCATTTCATTTGAATTGTTCCACGAGCAGCTTCCGCTACCCGTGCCTTGTTACGACTTACTCCCTGTCACCGAACTTGCCGTGACGCCACCGAAGTGACGCTTCAGGCACTCCCGGCTCCCTTGAGTTGACGGGCGATTATCTTCTTGAATCTAAGATTTAATGTTCCCACGCAGCGAGCGGATTTACCGCACTGCGCGAGCTCAATGCATTTGTTGCTTCAACTTAAACAACTTCCTCAGTCCTTTTTCCTTAAGATGCTCCTTTTTAGAAAGCATCTCCATCATCAAACAAAACAGTTCGAAGTCGTGCCTTTTGGAGGCAAACTGCAATTTGTTTCGCTTAAAGAACGGGATAATTTTGGTCGAGAGGTCTTCCCAACGGAAGACTTCGAACCGGTAGCAGTGTTGGTGGTTTGGCCGCGTGTCTTTTTGGAAGTACACGCTCCCGCACCCGAAAAAACGTTGCAGCGCAAGGAGGATTTCCTTGTCGCGCTCGATGAGTTTTAGATAGAATTTTGGTTCTACCACAACCCTTCTAGCAGCCTTTTTCTCTGCGTCCGGATTTCGGACATAGATAGTAAAACTGCCTTCTCCGTCTACCAAACCTACTACATATTCTGGACTAAGATTTTTCATTGAGTGGGTCCTTCTTCTTTCGAATACTATGACCCAGCTGACTTCTGACGCTGCGTCAGATTCATTGTACCCCGCCATTCGGGATACCAGCGTCAGATCTCCACAGGTTATGCGCACTTCTGTTCCAAACATCCACTGCGAGCTTTACTCTGTTCTTCCCTACCCTCACCGCCCACTGGTAGGTCGAACTGCTCTTTTGTTGCAGAGGCTGCTTTTTGCGTCCGGGCCCTCCGGCGCACTCCTCGCGGAGATGCGCTTGCCCTTCTGCTACGCTCCCCGACGAAAGGGAGGCGCGGATTTTAACCGCGTAGAGGTGCGCACTGCTGTGCGCGTTTATTGTGAGTACAAGACTTGAGAACGTATTCACCGCGGTATAGCTGACCCGCGATTACTAGCGATTCCGGCTTCATGAGGTCGAGTTGCAGACCTCAATCCGAACTGGGGACGAGTTATAAGGATTAGCTCAGGGTTACCCCGTCGCGACCCGTTGTCTCGTCCATTGTATCATGCGTGCAGCCCAGGATATCAGAGGGACATGCTGATCTGGCGTCATCCTCACCTTCCTCCCCCGTGAGGGGGCAGTCTCGCCTGACTTTTAAAACAGGCAACGAGGGTTGCGTTCGTTACCCCACTGAAGGGAACAACTCAAGCCACGAACTGACGACGACCATGCATCACCTGCCCAACAGTCTTGCGAGGGCCAAAGTTTCCTAAGGCTTACAGTTGAGTTTCAAACCCTGGTGAGGTTCTTCGTTTGTCATCGAATTGAGCCGCATGATCCACCGCTTGTGCAAGTCCCCGTCTATTCCTTTGAGTTTTAGCCTTGCGGCCGTACTACCCAGGCGCCGAACTTAACGCGTTAGCTTCGCCACAAAGAGGGTCGATACTCCTTATAGCCAGTTCGGATCGTTTAGGGCGTGGAATACCGGGGTATCTAATCCCGTTCTATGCCCACGCTTTCATGTTTCAGCGTCAGGTGTGCGCCAGTAAAGTGCCTTCGCATTTGGTGTTCCCCATGATATCAACGGATTTCACCCCTACACCATGAGTTCCCTTTACCTCTCGCAACCTCTCAGTCGTACCGTTTCTCCCGCATTTCCCGGATTGAGTCCGAGAGCTTTTACGGAAGACTAATACGACCGCCTACACATCCTTTACGCCCAGTGATTCCGGGTAATGCTTGGGGCCTCTGTATTACCGCTCCTGCTGGCACAGAGTTAGGAGCCCCTTATTCACGCGCTAATGTCAATTACTTCTTCACGCGTAAAAGCTGTTTACGTCCCGAAGGACTTCATCCAGCACGCGGCGTCGCATGGTCAGGCTTTCGCCCATTGCCAAATATTCTCGACTGCAGCCACCCGTAGGTGTATGGGCCGTCATAGTGTTTTCCCCGATTACTCGAGGTATCAGACTATACCTTCACCCTCCCTGCAAAGGAGGGGCCAACGATGTTAGCTGCCGCTTTAGTTTCTTTTTAGAGAAACGTTTCGACAACTCCTTCGCCTAAGCGAAAAGTCGTTACGGGGTCAAACAATCTCGTACTCGCGCTTGCCTCCTGTGTTGGAGTTCAATCGTCGAATATCTCGGACCAGTTCCAAGACTTTTGCGTACGATGTATCAGATAATGTGCTCGGTTTATGCTTTTCATTCACCGACAAGAGACCTAGAACCTTTATACCAAGCAGAGCTTGGCGATTCTTAATCGCTAGTCGTGAAGCGAATCGCACTAATACCAAACGAACTTGGTTTCTTTCTTGGATAACAAGCTCCGCAAGCTGTTTACTCTGACTGGTACGGATTGCTCCGTAGCCACCGAGCGCCTGCTGAATCCTGTTAAGTATGTGTTTGTGCCGCGTATGCTGAGTAAAATTTACTTTCAGCCGTACACGGTACGGAAAGCGGTTGCTGTTGTAGCGTTCCAAAGTCGCCACAATCGAGCCGTCTCCGTCAAGAAACCCTGCTATGTAATCATCTGATAATGATTGTCGACTTCCCACGGTATTATCCATGATGGGTATAATTATACACCCATCCTCTGGACTTCACCGTTATGAGTTGGATTTTTCATGGGGATTACTCCCCAAGGAGATCAGTTGGTCTCAGTCCCATCGGTGGGGGTCACCCTCTCAGGTCCCCTAGGCGTCGTAGCCTTGGTACGCCATTACCGTACCAACTAGCTGATGCCCCACAGGCCGCTCAAAAAGCGGCAATCTAAATAAATAGATACCTTTAACGTCGCCGTACCATCCAGGATTACCCCGCCTTTCGGCGAGCTATACCAGACTTTTCGGTGCGTACCTGTGTCTTACTACCTCGTCTGCCGGTTTGCCGCGCGTAGCGCGGAAATATCGATATTTCGAAATTTCGAAATCTCCGTGCTACGCACGACCCCCTTGACTTGCATGCCTTATCCACGCCGCTAGCATTCACCCTGAGCTAGGATCAAACTCTATATATTAGACAGAATTTCTTCCATCGCTCGATGTGAACGGAACAAGAGAAAAGTGCCCAGTCTTGCGACTGAGAAATTAGTCTCTTGGTTATCACTTGCTTGTTGTGTGTGATCATTCATCACCAACCTAGTGTTGGCGACGTTTTTATTCGTTGTTGTCAAAGTCCTCCACCCAGGCCCTGTTTTTGTCCTTGCGACCCGAGAGCTTGAGTAATCTCAGGTCAAACAAAAACCGCCCGAAAGGCAGTAGAAACAGTATAGTCGGTGCCGGATGGATGTCAAATGAACTTGTTCAGGCAAAATAAGGGGATTTTGGGGGCTTGACAAGTTATACGAGACATGCTATCATGAATATAAGAGCCCTTTCACTACAACCCAAGAGGAAAACCATGACAACCGTTCAAGTTTTGATGATGGTGTGGGTATCGGTTTATCATCATGGAGCTAGTATCGGCTCCGTGTCGAATACCGTGACCATCGTACCAGCTGCAACCTGCGAAGCCGCAAAAGTTTTTGCGGAATCCAAGGACAACGGCATCCCAAAGACCGTTGTCAAATGTTTCCCATTGGACAAGTAGTCCACCCATCGGCCCGCCGGCAACACCGGCGGGCTTTTCATTTTCTAAATTATTTCTTCTGCCATTTTTCCCAGGCTACCAAGAGGGGCGAAGCCAGGAATATTGAAGAGTAGGTGCCGGCTATCATGCCAACGATAAGGGTCAAGGCGAAGTATTTGGTCGCCTCGGGGCCCATAACAAACAGTGCCGCAAGTACAATGATGACCGTCATCGAGGTGTTGATGGAGCGCACTATTGTCTGCGTGATACTGCGGCCAACCACCTCGTCAAATTCCTCGCGCTTGCCGCGGTCGTCGTTGATGCGGAGGTTCTCGCGGATGCGGTCAAAGACCACAATAGTGTCGTTGATGGAAATGCCGAGAATAGTCAAAAGAGCCACAATAAACAGTGCGTCCACCTCCGCGCCGATAAAGTGCCCGAGCGCGGCAAAGAGCCCCGCCGGCACCAAGATGTCGTGAAGCAGGGTGATTATGGCGACGATGCCGTACTTCCACGACGCGACCGGTTTGGAGACCCCGCGGAAAGCGAAGGCAATAAACAAAATCGTGCAAAGAACAACAAGTACGATAGCAATCCAGGCTTTTTGGAGGAGCTCCGCGCCGATGGTCGGTCCCACGGTTGTAAACTGATCTTCCTTTATTGAACCAAGTCCGCCGAGTACAGTGATAACCTGCGTGTGCTCATCGTTGGTAAGCGCACGAGTGCGGATGAGGTAGCTTGTTTGATTTGCCGGCTGTATGCGCGTTTCCCCAAGCGCGAGCGGTTCAGTTATTTTTTGTACTTGTTGTACTGGTGGTCTTGTTCCTTGGTATGTTACCTGCATGAGCGAGCCGCCGGAGAGGTCGATGCCGGGTCGCAGGCCCCACACGCCGAGCGTAATAACCGCCGCAAGCGACAGAACACCAGGGAGGATAAAAAAATATTTAAGATTTTTAGAAATATTCATGAATGTAGTGGCTAGTGGCTAATTAAATCCGGAAAGCATAAAGAAGCGGCCTAGCTTGGACTTTTCGTTCAACCCGAGCGCCAGTATAAAAGTGCGCGACACGGTAATGGCGGTCAGCATCGAAACAACAACGCCGAGGCCAAACACCAGCGCAAAGCCTTTGATGAGCGAGGTGGAGAACCAAAAGAGTATCACCGCCGCGATGATGTGCGCGGTGTTGCTGTCGCGGATGGCGAGCCACGCGCGTGCAAAGCCCTCGCGGATAGCATCTTGAGCCTTCTTACCGCTTGCCAGCTCTTCCTTAAGTCGCTCGGCGATAAGCACGTTGGCATCCACCGCCAAACCGACCGAGAGGATAAAGCCCGCTATGCCGGCGGCGGTCAAGACCACGGGGATTAATTTGAATATCGCAAGCATAAGCATGCAATAAATCGTGAGAGACACCACCGCTACCAGCCCGGGCAGGCGGTACCACAAAATCATAAAGATGCTCAGCGCGATAAAGCCCGCCAAACCGGCCCATACGCCCGCGCGCAGCGCGTCGCTGCCCAGTGTCGCCCCGATAGTCTGCGTCGATTCAAGCGTAATGGGCAGCGGCAGGGCGCCGAGGTTGAGGTTGCGCACCATGTCGCGCGCCGTCGCGGTAGTAAAGCTTCCTGAAATAATGGCTGTGCCGTCGGTTATTTTGTCGCGGATAACCGGCGCGGAAATAAGCTTGCCGTCGAGGAAGATGCCGAGCAGCCGCCCGACGTTCACCGAGGTAATGTCACCGAAAAGCTTTTTGCCGTCGGCATTAAAGTCGACGCGCACGGTCGGTGTTCCGGCAACCTGCCCGCCGCCGGTGCTAAACTGCAATGCCGCGCGGGAGAGGTAGGTGCCGGTAAGTCCGGTATCCTCAAACGCGCTCATTATAGCGGCGCCCTGTGCGTCGGTATACTTATTTTCAGCGTCTTTTTTGACAAGCTTAAACTCCAAGAGCGGCGTTTCGCCGATGCGCCGCTCAGCTTCTTGCGTGTCGGTGATGCCGGGCAGTTCTACCGCGAGGCGGTACTGTCCCGTGCCGAGCGCTCCGCCCTGCTCTATTTGCACCACCGGTTCGCCGACGCCAAAGGCATTGACCCGGCGCTCTATAACCTGCCGCAGGGCTGTGAGCGCATCCTGCAGGTCTGCCAAGCCTACTTTGGAGGTGTCGGTATTGTAGACCAAGTGCGTTCCGCCCGAGAGGTCGAGCCCGAGCTTAAAATCATAGCGCCCGCCGCCACCGGTCGTAGTCCATACAAAAAAGCCTATAGCCACGGCGACAATAAAAATAACAACCGACCAATATCGAATGGCGAACATGGCTCAAAACATACCAAAATTAAGCCCCGCGGGCAAGGTCGGACAGGTTTTTGAAAATCATCGCGACGGCGATGGGGCCGATGCCGCCGGGGACGGGGGTAAAGACGGAGGCGACAGCGGCGCACGATGGGTCGGCGTCGCCCGCGAGCTTACCGCCCTGCTCGGAGGTCCCCGCATCTAGCAAGGCGACGCCTTGCTTGAGCATCTCCGGTTTTATAAGCCCAGGCTCCCCAGCACCGAGTACCACAATGTCCGCAGTTTTTAATTCATCGAGCGAGCCGCGCGTTTGCGTAATAATCGAAACTTTAGCGCCCAAATCTTTGAGCAGTGCCGCCGCGGGGACTCCCACGAGCCTGCCCGCGCCGACCACCACCGCCCTTTTTCCGCGAGGTTCGACCTCGTGGAAACGCAATACTTCTTGTATGGCGCCCGCAACCGGGGCGAGCACCAACGGCGCGAGACCTAACGCGTCAACGTCTTTTTTTGGCGGCAAAGCCGCCAGCAATGCCTCCGAATTTGGTATGGGCAGCTGCACAATAACGCCGTCACAGGTTTTTATCAGTTCCTCTAGTTCTCCACGCACTACCACCACGCCCAAGCGCTCCGCCGCACGGCTTTTTATTTTTATAAAAGAGTTGGTCGCGCTGTCTTGCGAACCGACCACAATGCCCAGGCGCTTGCCGCACAAAGAAGCGCCGAGCCCCGCAATAATTTCTTCGGCTATTTTTTTACCGTCGACTATCATGCGCCTCATCCTAACATTTTGACAAAGAAAAAACCCGCCGCGATTACGCGGCGGGGGCTTTTTGTTTTGACCATTCCCGTTCCCAGTTGAGCTGGTGCTCAACGATAATATCGAGACTGCCGAATTTGGCTTGCCAGCGCGGCAAGATAGTCCGCATGCGACTCACATCGGCAATGACCGACGCAACATCGCCAGCTCGACGCGGACCAAAGGTAAGCGGAAAATCCATTCCGCTCACTCGCTGAACCGCGCCAATCACCTCGAGCACCGAGTAGCCTTTGCCGTAGCCGCAGTTGAGGGTAGCGGAAGTTCTGCCCATCCGCAGATGGTGCAGTGCCTGCACATGCGCCTCTGCAAGGTCGGAGACATGGATGAAGTCTCGCACCGCCGTACCGTCAAGAGTTGGATAGTCCGTCCCAAAGACCTGAAAGCCTTTAGTGCGTCCCGTTGCAGCCGCCAAAGCGGCCTTGATGAGATGCGGGGGTTGGTTCTCAAGCGGGTACCCAATACGCCCTTGCGGGTCTGCGCCCGCCACGTTGAAGTAACGAAGTACGACAAAACGCAGAGCCGGAGTTGCCTTGGCCGTATCACGAATGATCTGCTCAGTCATGAGCTTGGACCAGCCGTACGGACTCGTCGGTGCAAGCGGGGCATCTTCCGGCACAGGGACCTGGCCTGGATTGCCGTACACCGCTGCCGAAGAAGAGAAGATAAAGCACTTCACCTCGCCGGCAACTGCCGCCTCGAGCACCGCGCGCGATGCCTCGACGTTGTTGCGATAGTATTTAAGCGGGTTTGTTACAGACTCTTCCACTTTGATAGAGCCGGCAAAATGCATGATCGACTCGACTTTGTGGTTCTTGACAAGACGGCGCACAAGGTCGGTATCTCCTGCATCTCCAGCGATAAGCAGCGCGCCGGAGGGTACCTGCGAGCGCTGGCCGGTCGACAGGTTGTCGAGTACGACCACCTGCTCGCCCTGATCCACCAATTGTCGGACCGTGTGTCCGCCAATGTAGCCAGCTCCGCCGGTGACTAGGACTGTCATGGTTTAACTCCTGTTGGGTTCAGTTCTTAAATAATAATACCACGGCTCCTGTAAAAAGCAAGAACTGCGGGATCTTCTTCTTTTTAAACACCGCTCCTCGTCAGAAGTTTCTTTATAGTTTTAAGCGCGATTGTCGCGTCGAGCATAAGTGAGCGGCTAGTCAGATAGTACAGGTCGTACGACAACTTCTCCTGCGTTGCTTCCACCTCAGTGCCGTGGTGCGGATGGTTGTCATGATACAGCTGCGCCCAGCCAGAAAGGCCGGGCTTAACCAAGTGGCGCAGGTTGTAGTACGGGATGTTTTTTATATATTCTTCGACCAGCGCCGGAAATTCAGGCCTCGGGCCGATAAGCGAGAGGTCGCCTTTAAGCACGTTCCAAAGTTGTGGGATTTCGTCTATGCGCGTTGTGCGTATGATGCGCCCAACAGGAGTCACCACAAGTTTTGACTTGAGAACCTCGCTGCTGTTGTCGGTGCCGCTCATGCTGCGGAACTTACGCATGACGATAGGTTTATTATTTTGGCCGACGCGGACCTGTGTGTAAAAAACCGGCCCTCCATCCTGCAGTTTTATGGCAATAATAAGGAACGGATAAAACGCGAGAGAAACGGCGCCGAGAA
>Ga0080064_1003541_pt1 | contig 22230 bp, 15 predicted proteins | sample Subgrocontami54m_FD_69260 | JGI IMG/M metagenome (GOLD analysis project Ga0080064, IMG submission 69260) | Subsurface groundwater microbial communities from S. Glens Falls, New York, USA - GMW46 contaminated, 5.4 m (SPADES assembly) (version 2) ...
GGCGGTAATGCAGGGGAGAGGGATAGAGAAATACTCGCGCGCCGGAGAGAACAGGGGCAATAGCACCCGCGGTAAGTCCAAAGGAATGAAACAGGGGAAGTGCCACCAGGAACTTGTCCTTATTCGAAAACTCAATCACAGACCGCATCTGGGCCACGTTGGCGAGGATCGCCTTATGACTGAGGACAACGCCTTTCGGCTTTCCCTCGGATCCGGACGTGAACAGGATGACGGCGGGATCCGACGGAACCACGTCCCGCATGCAGGATCGCGGATGGCGCAGAGCGTAGAGAATCAGCCAAAGCTTGTCCAGCAGTGAAAACTGTGACCGGAGATCCTCCAGATAGACAATCTTCACGTCCCGCAGACGGGCTACTTTATCCGTCAGGCGGGCCTTCTCGACAAAGGTGCGCGAGGCGAGAATGGTTTGAATCTGAGCCACTTCACAGGCGCTCTGCATGCCATCCACGCCGGCGGTGTAGTTGATCATGGCCGGCACCCGGCGCTGCGAGAACATGCCGAGCAGCAGCATGATGGTGGTGGTGGCGTTGGGCATAAGCAGACCCACCGTCTCACCATCCTTGGAAAGGCGTGAAACCAGACGGCCCAGTGCCAGCGCCCCTTTCAGCACATCCGCATAGGTCTGCGGCTGGAGGCGGATATCCTCCATGAGATCGGCGTCGCGGCCGTAGAGATCCATTGCATCAAGAAAGCTGGCGAAGAGCGTGGATGCCGGTTGCGCCTTGAGCCAGCATTCCTCCATCAGCAGCCGGATCTGGTCGCTGCAGTAGCGGCGGCGCAGGCGGCCGGTGCGGCCCTCGGGTTGGGGCAGCTCGACGAGCGGGAAAAAAGTCACGCGCACCACGGGGCGAGGCTGCAATGGAAAAGGCTGCTTCATGCGGCTGACTTTGGAATAGACCGCGCCGTCGATGATCGCGGGCAACAACGTAGCTCCGGTCTTGGCTTGGAGAAACGCGAGCCCGTCATAGATCTTCATCATGCTGCCGGTCACCGTGATGCGCCCTTCCGGGAAGATGCAGACGCGCTTGCCGGATTCGATCAGACGCACGATGGACTTCATCGCCATCGGATTGGCCGTATCCACGACAATGTGAGGAGCAAACCGGAGGAACTGGCGGAAGTGCCATTTGGCGGCAATGGTGGAGTGTACGATCCAGGTCATCTCAAAGGGAAGCAAACATCCGATGAGGAAGGGATCGAGAAAACTCTGATGATTGGCCAGCACGATCAGGCGGGCGGGAACCCGGGCCGGAAACTCACCGCCGGTGCGCACCCGGAAGAAGATGTGGATTACAATGCGGGCGAGAAATTTGAGCAAGTTCAAACTCCGCTTTGCTGAATAAGCTTGGCTACCAGCGAGGTCCATCCTGTTTGGTGGCTCGCACCGATGCCGGCGCCGTTGTCGCCGTGGAAGTATTCGTAGAAGAGTACATTGTCTCGAAAGTGCGGATCGTTTTGCATCTTCTCTGAGCCGCCAAAGACGGGCCTGCGGCCGGACTCATCGCGCAGGAACAGCCGGGACAAACGGCGGGAGAGTTCCGCCGCCACGTGGTCCAGTGTCATCCAGACGCCGGAACCGGTGGGAAACTCCACTTTGAAATCATTGCCGTGGTAGTGGTGGAACTTTTGCAGTGACTCGATGATCAGATAGTTGACCGGGAACCAGACGGGTCCACGCCAGTTGGAATTGCCGCCGAACAGGCCGGTGGTCGATTCAGCAGGCTCATAGTCCACGCGATGCTCGTGGCCGTTGACATTCAGAATGTAAGGATTGTCGCGATGGAAGCGGGACAGGGACCGTATGCCGTGGGGCGAGAGAAATTCGTTTTCGTCGAGCATGCGGGAAAGGACGCGGCGGAGGCGGTTGGTCTGGCACAGGGCAAGTATCCGGCGCTCGCTTTGGCCGCGGCGCGTCATCGAGGCAAGATCCTGGCATAGATCGGGACGGTTCTGAATGAACCATTCCAACCGGCGGCGGAACCCGGGGAGCTTGCTCAGTATGCCCGGATGCAGCGTATCGACGGCATAGAGGGGGATCAGTCCCACCAGGGAACGGACCTTCATCGGGATACTCGGCTGGTTGGGGAGCCGCAAACGGTCATAGAAGAACCCGTCGGCCTCGTCCCAGAGTCCGGTACCGCCTAGGTGGTTCATAGCGGAAGCGATGTAGAGGAAATGCTCGAAAAACTTGCTGGCCACGTCCTCGTAGACGGGATTATGCAGCGCCAATTCCATCGAGATGCTGAGCATGTTGAGACAGTACATGGCCATCCAACTGGTGCCGTCGCTCTGCTCGATGTAGCCGCCCGTGGGCAGCGGCGCGCTGCGGTCAAACAAGCCGATGTTGTCCAGGCCAAGAAAACCACCCTCGAAAATATTGCTGCCTCTGGTGTCCTTGCGGTTCACCCACCAGGTGAAGTTCAGCATCAGCTTGTGGAAGACGCGCTCCAGAAACGCGATGTCCGCTTTGCCCTGCAGATTCCGGTCGATCTTGTAGACACGCCAGCAAGCCCAGGCGTGCACGGGAGGGTTCACGTCGCCAAAGGCCCATTCATAGGCGGGGATCTGACCGTTGGGATGCATGTACCATTCGCGAAGAAATAGAGCGAGCTCTTTCTTGGCGGCGTCCGGATCCACCACCGCCAGCGTGATCATGTGAAAAGCCGAATCCCAGGCGGCAAACCACGGATACTCCCACTTGTCAGGCATGGAAAGCACGTCGTCGTTGTAGAGGTGGACCCAGCCGGAGTTGCGGCCCGTCCGCCTTTCCGCCGGAGGAGGCGGAGAGGCCGGATCTCCTTCCAACCACTCTTCCAGCACGTAGTGGTAATACTGTTTGCTCCAGAGCAGGCCGGCGAATGCCTGGCGTTGGACCCGCACGGCATCCTCCGGCGTACCTGCCGGCGAGAACGAGTAGAACTCATCGGCCTCCTGGATTCGCTGGTGGAACAACTCCTCGAAGCCGCTATCAATGGATTTGGCTTCCGGGCTCAGGCGCAGGCGTAACGTCCGGCACCCGCCAGGCTCGATTACCCACTGGTACCAGCCGCACGCCTTGCTGCCTCTGTGCTCGCGAAGAACGGCGTCGCGGCGTCCGTGAATGACAGCCTCGTGAAAGGCATCCTTGTAGCAGCGGCCTCCGGAAGGATACCCATACAACCGCTCGGTATTGGTCTCATTTTCCGTATACAGAAGCGCCGGACAGTCCTGCAGACGCAGGTGGAAAGGACCCAGACTGCCGTGGCGGATCTCGATGAGATCGCCGGCATGGGAATAGAGCATCGGGCGTTCCTCGCTGCGGCCCCAACTCCAGGTGTTGCGAAACCAGAGCGTCGGAAGTATGTGCAGGCTCGCCGGATCAGGACCGCGGTTGAAGGCAGTGATACGGATGAGAACGTCGTCGGCGTCAACCTTGGCGTATTCGATCTGAATGTCGAAGTAGCGATTGTCCTCGAAAACACCGGTGTCCAGAAGCTCGAATTCGGGCTCCCCGCGGGATCGGTGACCGTTGACGTCGGTCAGCTGTTGATAAGGAAATTCCGCGTGCGGGTACTTGTACAGCGCCTTCATGTAGGAATGCGTGGGAGTGGAATCGAGGTAGTAGTAACACTCCTTCACATCCTCGCCATGATTGCCTTCCGGGCCGGACAGGCCAAAGAGGCGCTCTTTCAGGATCGGGTCGCGGCCGTTCCAAAAAGCCGGCGCGAAGCAAAGCCGCTGGTGGTTATCGCAGAGACCAGCGATGCCGTCTTCTCCCCATCGATAGGCCTTGGATCGCGCCTGGTCATGCGGAAGGAAATCCCAGGCAGTGCCGCCCGGCGAATAGTCCTCGCGAACGGTCCCCCAGGCGCGATCGGACAGGTAGGGTCCCCAGCGTCGCCAGTGACGAGTCCTGCTGGCTGCCTCTTCCAGTCGAGAGCGTTCTGCACTCATGGTGTATCTATTGTGGCATGAGACAAGACTTGGGCTGCAAGGTTTGACGGTTGGTTCGTTCGACGCCTGTGAAACCTTGTCCGGACGCCGGTTCTCCAGGAGGAGGTAGGAGAACCGGCGCCGACCCAGCCGGGATCCGGCAGGGAAACGGAAGAAACGGAACTGCCGCCACTGGAACGTACTCTACACGAGGTGGCAGCGAAAAAAAAGGGGGGGCTGATGCGGCGGCTGTAATCCGGCTATCCTTACAAGAAGCCGACGAATACAAGTTACCTCAAGTCAAGGAGGTCGATGGATGGACTGTTCAATGAGAATGCTGATCACCGTGGCCGGTCTATGCGCACTGAGCGCGTGCGGTGGTCACAAGCCAACCGATAACAAGCATGATGCGCAGCACGCTTCCATCCCCAGGCAGCCTTTCGGAAAAACAACCACTGGGCAGCCTGTGGAGCTTTACACTCTGTCGAATGCGAAAGGAATGCAGGCCACCATCATCACCTATGGCGGAGTTGTCACATCCTTGAAGACCCCGGATCGCACGGGCGCGATGGCGGACATCGTGCTTGGATTTGACAGCATGGATGGATACCTCAAGGAAAACCCCTACTTCGGTGCCCTGATCGGCCGCTATGGCAATCGTATCGGTCAAGGCAGGTTTTCGCTGAACGGGAACAGCTACAGTCTGGCCCGCAACGATGGGGAAAATCACTTGCACGGCGGTTTGAAGGGATTTGACAAAGCGATATGGGCCGCCAAGGACGTCTCCACGGTCGAGGCTCAGAGACTGGAACTCACCTACGCGAGCAGGGACGGCGAGGAGGGCTACCCGGGCAATCTCTCCGTAACAGTCACCTATTCACTGACGCCGGACAACGAGCTGCGCATCGATTATGCAGCCGCCACCGACAAGGACACGGTGGTCAATCTGAGCAATCATGCCTATTTCAATCTGGCCGGACAAGGCGAAGGCGACATTCTCGGGCACGAGGTAACTATTTTCGCTGACCGCTACACGCCCATTGACAAGGGATTGATCCCAACCGGCAAGCTGGACAAGGTGGAAGACACGCCTTTCGATTTCCGTACGCCGCATCCCATCGGCGAGCGCATCAACAACAAGGACACACAGATCGCATTCGGCAAAGGCTATGATCACAACTTTGTACTGAACAGCGGCGGCGGATCACTGGCTCCAGCCGCGCGTGTCAAGGATCCCAAATCCGGTCGCGTGATGGACGTGCGGACCACCGAACCGGGCTTGCAATTCTACACGGGCAACTTCCTGGATGGAACGCTGACGGGCAAGGCTGGCAAGGTCTACCGGCAACGCTACGCCTTCTGCATGGAAACGCAACACTTCCCTGATTCGCCGAACAAGCCGGAGTTCCCCTCCACCACGCTGAAGCCGGGAGAACAGTACAAAAGCACGACCGTCTATCGCTTCTCATCGGAGTAGCAGTAGGGGTTGTTGGCTATATGCGATAAAATCTTACTCATGATGCGCAGGCGCTCCCTACTTTCTCTTCCCATCCTTCCCGGGCTCCTTCGCCCCCTAATGGCACGCACCTCCAAAACAGTCGTCTCCATTCAAGGGGACAAGTTTCTTATTAACGGCAAACCTACCTATCAGGGCCGCAATTATCAAGGGCTCAAGATCGAAGGTCTGTTGATGAACTCGCGCATGGTGCAAGGAACCTTCGATGACCTGAACCCGGCCACGCGCGGGAAATGGGCCTATCCGGACACAAAGAAATGGGATGCGGACCGCAATACGCGAGAGTTTCTCGCTGCTATGCCGGAGTGGCGCAAGCACGGCCTGCTGAGCTTTACGGTGAATCTGCAAGGCGGCAGCCCGGAAGGCTACTCCAAGGCCCAACCCTGGGAAAACACCGCCATCGATCCGGATGGCAACCTTCGCCCCGCTTACATGAAGCGGCTGGCGCAGATTCTGGATCGCGCCGACCAACTGGGCATGATTGCCATCGTGGGATTTTACTACTTCGGCCAGGACCAGCGCGTGAAGAATGAGGCCGCTGTCCGGCGTAGCGTCACGAACGCAATGAACTGGCTGCTCGATGGCGACTACCGCAACGTGCTGGTGGAGATCGACAACGAATGCAACGTGAAGGCTTATGATCACGATATCCTGAAGCCGGAGCGCATTCACGAATTGATCGATGCGGCAAAGGCAATGAAGAAGAACGGCCGAGGCCTGCTGGTGGGCACCAGCTATGGCGGCGGCGCCGTTCCCCTGTCCAACGTGGTCAAGAGTTCCGATTTCCTGTTGCTGCACGGCAACGGTGTCAAGGATCCGCGACGAATCTCGGAGATGGTCAGACAGGCAAGAAAGGTGGACGGCTACCGTCCCATGCCAATCCTCTTCAATGAAGACGATCACTTTGATTTCGAAAAACCCGAAAACAACATGATGTCCGCGTTGAAGGAGTACGCAAGCTGGGGATATTTCGATCCGGGCACGAGCGACTACGCCGACGGCTATCAGTGTCCGCCAGTGAACTGGGGCATCAATTCGGAACGGAAAAAGGCATTCTTTCAACTGCTGAAGAAAGTTACCGGAGCTTGAGGACAGGCTGCCAGGGAGCCGGGTGTTCCGGCAAGAGTATTTCCCCAGCGCCGGGCATCGCCCGGCAGACATGGATGGATGCTTCCACGCCGGTAGCGGCGCGGTAGTCCTCGGAAATGCGCAACACGAAACTGTCGGTTTGCTCGGCGGCCACCAGGTTCACGGTGCAACCTCCGAATCCGCCGCCCGTCATGCGCGCACCATAGACGCCGGGCATGCCGGCAGCCAGCTCCACCATGACGTCGAGTTCCGGGCAACTCACCTCATAGTCGTCGCGGAGGCTGCGGTGCGACTCACCCATCAACCGCCCGAACTCACCCAAATCACCGGACTCCAATGCGCTCGCGGCACGCTCCACGCGAGCGTTCTCGTTCACCACATGACGGCATCGCCGCCAGACCTGTTCCGGCATCCCTCCGGCGTGGGCTTGCAGTGCAGCCGGCGTCACTTCGCGCAGCGCGGTGACGCCCAGGATCCTTGCTCCCTCCTCGCAATCCGATCGCCGGAGGTTGTAGCCGCCCGTGGCATGTTCATGCTTCACCATGGTGTTGCAGACGACCATGCGAATGGAGGAAGGAAGGGGCAAATGCCGGCAGGCCAGACTCCGGCAGTCCAGGATCATCGCATGATCCTGGCGTCCGAAACAGGCCGCGAACTGATCCATGATGCCGCAATGCATTCCCACGAACTCGCTCTCGGCCCGCTGGCAAGTTCGCGCCACCTCCAACAGCGGCAAGGAGAGATCAGCAACCGAGAGAAGCGCCAGCGCGGCAGACACCTCCAGCGCCGCTGAAGAGCTCAGCCCGCCGCCGTTCGGAAGATCCGACTGAAACAGAATGTCGGCGCCCCGCAACCGGTGCCCACTCTGTTCCAACAACAGCGCGACTCCCTGCACGTAGTCGGACCACACCCTGCCGGGCACTGCCGCCGTATTGTCCAGGTCAAAAGAAACTTCGCCATCAACATTTGTCGATGCTGCGCGGACCAAACGGTCTTGGCGCGCGGCCACCGCCGCCAGTGTGGAAAGTTGAATGGCGGCCGGCATGACAAAGCCATCGTTGTAGTCGGTGTGTTCCCCAATGAGATTCACCCGGCCCGGCGCCCGCAGCACTCGCGCGGGGCCTCCGAATCGTTCCGCGAACATCTCCATCAGGCGGGCAGCCCTCATCCGGTCTTCCCGCCTCCGAGCGTGCCTGCCCAAAGAAAGGCTCCTCCGGCGCAGGCTAGAATCACGCCCCAGATGAGATTGATGTTGATCCCCATCGATTTGCCGGATTGGGAGGCACCGGCCAATAATCCATACACCGCCAGTTGCAGTCCTATCAGCAGCAGCAGCAGTCCAAGAGGTTTGCGTATGTCGAGTCCCATTGCTTCCTACCAGAACAAAATATTCAATACTGCTACCAGCCCCAGGATCACGATGCCCAGAGGCCCGGGTTTGCGATACCAACTGGTCTCGGTATCCTCCGGCTGCACGGTTAACGAATAGACCAGTCCCGTTAGTTTCGTCTCCTCGGGCGCAGTGGTTGCCAGACTCACTGCGATGGTGACCGAGAAGCACACGCTCCAGGCCCAGATGGCCGTCCAGAAGTTCTGTGCCATCTCACTGGGATATTGCGTGGCCAGCGCGATCCATCCGCCCTTCACTCCCGCCATCCCCCCGGCCGGCAAGGACAACCCGTGATGTCCGGCCGCCGCGGCGGTACCGGCCAGGAGCCCTGCAAACGCCCCGTGTCCGGTGGCCCTCTTCCAGAACATTCCTAACAGAAACGTCGCAAACAACGGCGCGTTTACGAAGGCGAACACCAGTTGCAGCAGGTCCATGATGTTGTTGAACACCGTTGCCATGTAGGCAGCGGCAATTGACGCAACAATCCCAAACACCGTGGCCAGCCGTCCCACCATCAGATAGTGCGCATCAGTGGCCTTGGGCCGCAGGAAGGACTGGTAAATATCGTAGGTCCAAACCGTGTTGAACGCGGTGACGTTTCCCGCCATGCCGGACATGAAGGAAGCCATGAGCGCCGTCAACCCCAAGCCCAGCATCCCGGGCGGAAAGTAGTAGCCGAGCATCATCGGGATGGTCATGTCGTAGTTCAGCGAGCCGTCCGGCTTGGCCGGCAGCGCGAATCCCGTGCCCTCCGCGCTCTGCGTCAATGCGATGGCGATCATGCCCGGCAGAATCACCAGAAAGGGAAACAGCATCTTCGGCACCGCCGCGATCAAGGGCGTGCGCCGCGCCGCCGACAGCGAATCCGCCGCCATCGCGCGCTGCACCACCAGAAAATCCGTGCACCAGTATCCGAACGAAAGCACGAACCCGAGACCCATCGCCAGCCCGAACCATTCCACTCCCATTGGATTGGCGGAGGCGCTTCTCATATGCTGCCAGGATTCGGTGTAGGCTCCCGGCGCAAATCCGCGCGCGAGGGAAACCACGCGGAGCTTGGCCTGCAAACCGCTCCATCCGCCGACATCCCGCAGCCCCAGAAACACCAGTGGAAGAAAGCCGGCCACAATCAGAAAAAATTGCAGCACCTCATTGTAGATGGCCGACGTCAGCCCGCCCAGGAAAATGTAGATGAGCACGACCACGCCCGACACCAGCATGCTTATGTGGAAGTTCCAACCCAGCAGCGCCTCGAGCAGGATCCCCATCGCGTACAGCGACACGCCGGAGCTGAACACCGTCATGGCGGCAAAAGTAAATGCGTTGAAACCGCGCGTCTTTTCGTCGAACCGCAGCCGCAGGTATTCCGGCACCGATCGTGCCCGGGATCCATAATAGAACGGCATCATGAATACGCCGACAAACACCATCGCCGGAACCGCGCCCACCCAGTAAAAATGGCTCGTGGCGATTCCGTACTTGGCGCCCGATGCCGCCATCCCCATCACTTCCTGCGCGCCCAGGTTGGCGGACAGGAATGCGAGGCCGGCGATCCAGGCCGGTATCGCGCGGCCGGAAAGGAAGAAGTCCGTGCTGGTCTTGGTCTGGCTCTTTAGGGCAAACCCGATGCCAAGAACAAACAGGAGGTAGGTGGCAAGCACCAGGTAGTCGATCCAGGCCAGTTCGATATGCATGTTCGGCAGAAGGTTCTTTCCAAGCGCAAAGGGCGCCGTCCGCACCGGCCAAACAAGCCAGAAACACGCGGGTTACTGCTCCGGACGGCGGCTCCGTTTTGCGTGTTCCTCAAAATTTGCTTGCAAGGCTTTACACCATGTTATTCTAGGCCCCTCCCCCCGTGCTGTCAATGGATTCAACCTCAGTTGGCCACCTTTTTCCCGCACTCATCTCCTACAATTTGATTCACTTGTGCGATAATCTCCTCACTGGGTTGCAGGCTTGGGCGCTGCGATTCCGGCCGATCCTGGAAAGGCATGCCCGCGATGAACCTCGAAGAAGTTGCAAAAAGAGCTGGCGTTTCAACCGCCACAGTCTCCCGCGTCCTGAACAATATTGACGTGGTCAAGAACACCACGCGAAACAAAGTCCTGCGCGCGGTGGAGGATCTGAACTACCACCCCAACCTTAACGCCCGGGCCCTGGCCGGCGGTAAGAGCCGGACTCTCGGAATGATCGTCTCGAACCTGGAGAACCCCTTCTTCCTCGATGTTTTCCGTTCCCTGGAAGCAGCCGCACACGTCCAAGGATATGAAGTGGTGGTCGGTAACACCGGCTATAGTCCTGAGCAGATGATCAAGCATGTGCGATTAATGATCGGCCGGCGCGTGGACGGCCTTGCCGTGGTGGTTTCCGAACTTGCCTCGGATCTGGTGGAGGAGTTGAGTCACTCCAAGATCCCGACTGTCTTCTACGACCCCGGCGCCAAGCCGAAACACTTCACCAGCATTCGCACCAACTACCGCCGCAGCATTGAGCGGATCGTCGAGTATCTGCATGCGCTCGGCCACAACCGCCTTGCCTTTATCGGGCACCACTCCAGTCTTGGCCCGATTAGTGAACGGGAAAGAGCGTTTGTCGAAACCGTTACCAGCTATGCCCCGCACACACAGTACAAGACCGTCGCTGACCAGGACGGCTTGGACGGCGGACGCAACGCCGCGCGCAAACTGCTGGCCACCGGATTCGGGCCCACCGCCATCATCTGTGTCAACGATTTTATGGCGGTGGGCGTGTTGCGCGAACTCCGCGAACAGGGCATTCGAGTGCCCGAGGATGTCTCGGTCACGGGCTTCGACAACATCAAGCTTTCCGAGTACTGTTATCCACCACTCACCACCGTTCACATTCCGCGCGACCAGATTGGCCAAATGGTCTTTGAAAGCCTCGTGGCCGAAAAGGATTCCGATTCCGATGGCCGCGAACTGGTACTGGATCCGGAACTGGTCCTGCGTGAGTCCACCGGAGCAGCCCCAGGCGCGGGCCGCAAACGAGTCTGACGTGAGGCGTACCCTGATTCCCCTCGTCGCCATTTGCGAGGCAAGCTGCCAGCAGCCACTACACACCAATCGCCTGGCCCACGAAAAAAGCCCCTACCTTCTGCAGCACGCCCACAATCCCGTGGACTGGTACCCGTGGGGCGAGGACGCTTTCGCCAGAGCGGTCAAGGAGAACAAGCCGATCTTCCTCTCCATCGGCTACTCCACCTGCCACTGGTGCCACGTCATGGAGCGCGAATGTTTTGAGAACCCGGAGATTGCCGCGCAACTCAATCGCGACTTCATCTCGATTAAGGTGGACCGCGAAGAGCGCCCCGATATTGACCAGGTCTACATGTCCTATGTCATGGCCACCACCGGAGGCGGCGGATGGCCTATGTCGGTTTTGTTGACCCCGGACCGCCACCCCTTCTTTGGCGGAACCTACTTCCCGCCCGAAACATTCAAGGACATCCTCCGCCAGGCCTCCGAAGCCTGGCACAAGGACAGCAAGGGCATCATCGCCGGTACGCCTGCCGTCATGGAATCCTTCCGGCGCATGAATGCGCCTGCTGCCGGCAAAGAGCCCGTCGATCCGAAACTTCTCACCGCCGCATTCGAATCCTACAGCAAGGCCTTCGATGCCCGGCACGGCGGATTCGGCCCGGCACCCAAATTCCCCAGGCCAGTGGTCCTCGGATTCCTCCTCCGCTACCACGCGCAAACGGGAAACAAGCAGGCCCTCGACATGACCATCCGCACCCTGCAGGAAATGGCGCGCGGGGGTATCTACGACCAACTCGGCGGAGGCTTCCATCGCTACTCGACAGACGACCGCTGGTTCCTGCCGCACTTCGAAAAAATGCTCTACGATCAGGCGCAGCTTGCCGTCGCCTACCTGGAGGCCTACCAGATCACCGGCGATCAGAGCCTGGCCCGCGTGTCCCGCGGCATCCTCGACTATGTGCTCCGTGACATGACCTCGCCCGAAGGCGCCTTCTATTCCGCCGAAGACGCCGACAGTGCCGTCGACTCGGCTCAATCAAACCTCAAGAGAGAGGGTGCTTTCTACGCGTGGACCTTCCGGGAGATCAACCAGCCCTGGTTTGCGTTCCAGTACGGCGTCAAAGAGGGCGGGAACGTGGACAAGGATCCGCATGGTGAATTCAAAGGATCCAACGTGCTCTACCAGGCACATTCGGTGGAGGAAACAGCTGCCCATTTCAGGCAGCCCGTGGAGAAGGTTCGCGCTGTCCTTGACCAGACCAGGGTTCGCCTTCTCGCAACGCGCGCCAAACGCCCTCGTCCTTATCGCGATGACAAGACCATTGCCGCCTGGAACGGACTCATGATCTCGGCTTTCGCCAAAGCCTCCGCCGTCCTCGCTGAACCCCGTTATGCGCGCGCAGCCGAACGCGCGGCCGACTTCGCGCTGGGCAAACTCCGCGATCCAGCCACGGGGGGACTCTTCCGCCGCTACCGCGATGGCCAAGCCGCGGTGCCAGCCTTCCTGGACGACTACGCTTTCCTTGTACAAGGCCTGCTCGATCTCTACCAGGCCAGCTTCCAAACACGCCACCTGGGAGCCGCCCTCAATCTCACCGCGCGCCTACGCTCCACCTTCACCAATCAGGACACCGGTTCGTTCTACACCGCTCCGGCCGGCGACCCGCATCTCATCCTCCGCATGGATGATGGCTACGATGGCGCCGAGCCCTCCGGTAATTCCATTGCAGTGCTCGACCTGCTCCGCACCGCCGAGTACACTGACCAGGCCGCAACGCGCCAGGCGGCATCCAAGGCCCTATCCGCATTCTCCACACGCATACAGAAGGACCCGGAAGGCTACCCGCAAATGCTCTCCGCATTTCTGTTCCAGCAGGCCAAACCAAAACAGGTCATCCTGGTAGGCCCACGCGGAGAGGCGATGGACAAAATGCTCAGGGTTCTTCAATCGCGTTTCCTGCCCAACAGTATCGCGTTGGTAGTCAGTAGCGAAGCGGAACGCGGCTTCTTCAAACCGCATCTCGACGTTGTCGAGTCGATGACCTCCAAAGGCGGCCTCCCCACGGCTTACGTGTGCGAAAATTATGCCTGCAAGCTGCCGGTGAACAATCCGGCGCGCTTTGCCGAGTTATTGCAATGAGAAATGCTTTGGTCGTAGCCCTATTCGCCGCCTCCGCGGTGGCCCAGTCCGGTCCCGGCGAATTCAATCCCAGAAAAGTATTGGACTCCGTTCGTCCCATCACTGATGCCACTTTCCTGAAGGGCAGTGAAGTCGACGGCCAAGTCACCGCGGAGGAGTTGGTTCTAGGCGTGGTGATCAAGGGCAGCGCCCGAGCCTATCCCATCAACATGCTCACCGGGCCGCAGCGCGAGATCATCAATGACCAACTCGGCGGCGTCGCCATCGCCGCCACTTGGTGACACCTCTGCTATAACGGCGTGGTCTACGCCCGTCAAATTGGGGATCGTACCATCACCTTTGGCGTCTCCGGCCTGCTCTGGAATCGCAGCCTGGTCATGTACGATGTCGAGACGAACTCCCACTGGAGCCATATCCTGGGCAGGGCAATGGATGGGCCACTGAAAGCGCAAAGGGCCGCGAAGCAGGCTCCGTTTTGCGCGTGTTCCTCAAAAGACACCATGCTCGTAATGTTGCCCAGTGAAATGACCACGTGGAAAGAGTGGCTCACCTCGCACCCGGATACCACGGTCCTCAACCTTCCTCGCTCCCACAAAGCCTTCACTCGCGACTTCTACAAGAATCCCGCCGACTTCGTCTTCGGCTGGGCTGCCGGCCGCAAACGCTACCACGCCGGCCTGGATGCGCTCGCCGCCTCCCCGGTGCGTAACATTGAATCAGACACCGGATCGCTTGTGGTCACCTACGATCCGGCGAGCACCAATGTGCAGATCTTTTCGCGCACGCTCGACGGCAAAGAGCTTCACTTCACCCTGGATGGCCAGGCGCTCATGCGCGACAAGGAAACAGGGCCACTTGGGGATGTGATCTCCGGCGTGTCCGTCAATGGTCCCAGCAAAGGCAAACGGCTGGAACGCCGGCTCGGCATGATCTCCTATCGTAGAGCCTGGAACGACTTCTACCCCGCCAGCCGGGACGCTTTGCGGAAGTCCGAGGAGGTTTGAAATCAGGCACTTTCTCCCAATCCTTCTCCTCCTGGCGCTACCGGCCCTCGACGGCGCCTCGCTCGACTATTTGACGCAAATCTATTCTGATTCTTCCAACTCCTTCGTCCGGCGTGATAGCGCGGGGTTTATCTATGTTGCCGCCAGCCGCCACGGCGATGTCGTCGTAAGCCGCCTGAGTCCCGATGCAAGGCAGCTTCTTTGGGAGCGCGTGTTGGGAGGAAGCGATTTCGAACTACTGCGATCCATGGCGGCCGGCACGGACGGCGTGTATGTTTCCGGCATTACTTATTCCCCCGATTTCCCCACCACGGACGGAGCCGTGCAGCGCCGGAGCCTGTCCCGGTCCGAAGCGTTTGCAAGCAAGTTCGCATTCGACGGAGCCCTGGTCTATTCCACCTACTTAGGCAATGGCGCCTCGGCGACCGGAGAGGGGTTGGCAGTGGGGCCCGCCGGTGAGTTGTACGTTACCGGATTCACACGGGACGCCCGTATCACTCCAACGCTGGGAGGGCTGAATCTTCCAGGGCGGCATTTCATCCTGAAGCTCAATCCGGAGGCAACCAGGATCGAATTCGCCGCATCGGGAGTAGGCGGCTCGCACATCACGATTGCACCGAATGGGGACATGGTCGTCGCCGGCACGGCGGGCATCGGGCTCCCTGGTGTCAGTGAGTCCATCCCCACCACCGACGACTCGTTTCAACCGAAAGCCAACCCGGCGCTGTGCGGCTCGGGATTCCTGGGGTTCCCATGCCCGAAGCAGTTTGTGCTGAAGCTGAATGCATCGGCCTCCCGGGTTGTATGGGGCACATGGCTTACCGGTTCAAAAAGTGAAGCGCCCGCCGGTGTGGCCATCGCGCCGGACGGCTCCATCCTGGTCGCCGGAACCGTTACCGCAAGTGACTACCCGGTTACTCCGGATGCCATGATTCCCGTCTATCCTTCCCGCACCCAGTCCGACTTTCGCACCGGCAGGGATTCCAGCGGTTACCTCTCACGTCTCTCCGCCGACGGCAAGCAACTTCTCTATTCCACTTTCGTGGGAGGTTCCGGAACCGATGGCGTCAACGCTATGCACATCGACCGCGACGGCGCGGTCATGCTCGCCGGCTTTACCACTTCCGATGACTTTCCCGTATCTTCCACCAGACCAACACCCTGCCTCCCGCGCGAGTACAAATTGGGAGACCCCGCTCTCACGCGGCTCCCAGCGCCCGGTGTGCGCCGGCAGGCCTGGATCGCGCGCCTCACCAGACTTGGAACCGGAATTGCCGCCTCCACGCTCTTTGGAGGTAAGACCGCCTTCGCCACCTCGCTGGACATGGATGCTCTTGGAGGCGTACTTGCGACTGGTGATTCCCTGGAACCTGATTTCCCACTCTCACCCGATGTCTATCACGGGCTCATCGGCGAAGCGGGCGTTTGGCTTTCGCATTGGACCCCCTCCGAATCCGGCGAGAGTGAACTCGGCTGCATCGCGGACCCGGCTGATCTCACCCTCACAGCCCGGGTTGCGCCGGGCCGGCTGTTGACGCTTTGGGGATCCGGCTTCGGTGTAGTGCCCCAATCGTTTGACTCCGGCGCTGGACAGGCCCCAGCGGAGTTAGCTGGACTGCGAGTCCTGTTTGATGACATTCCAGGGCGCTTGCTCTACGTCTCTCCAAGACAGATCAATGTTGTCGTGCCATTCCTGACTGCTCGATCCCAAGCAGTCATCCTGCGCATTGAAAAGAACGGGAGGCTCATCGCCATCCATCGCCTGGGTGCTACACCGCGTGCCCCGCGGGTATTCGTAATGGGTGAGCGCGATCCCAACTCTTATGGTCTGATTCCGGTTGCGAACAATGAGGACGGTTCCTCGAACTCACCCCAGTCCCCGGCCAGTCCTGGTTCACTCGTGACCCTGTTCTTGAACGGAGCCGGAGCGCAGCGAACACCGGTTGAGGATGGAGCCGTCTCTCATCAGCCTCTTCTCCCACTGGATGTTCCAGTTACTGTGAGCATCCGCGATCTTCCCCTGGAGGTGGTATCGGCCAGCGCGGCGGAGGGTCAAGTAGCGGGCGTTTGGCAACTCAAGGTCCGGATACCGGAGAATCAGGCGCGCCTCGCCTTACTCACTGTAAAGGTGGATGGCGTCCTGGCGCACCCGCTGCTTGAGGAATTGCTGGTTTGGGTCACAACACCGGAAGGCGAATCCGTGGACGGTTCGCGGTAGTCCCGTCTATACGTTCCGCGGCACAACGTACGGCTCGCGGTAGTTGCGGGTCAGCATCGCGTTGGCTTCCTCATCGCCAAGGAACCGGCCCGTCGACGGAGCCATGCGCAGGGTGCGCCCCACGCGATAGGCGATGTTGGCCAGGTGGCAGTAGGCGGCCGAGCGCGCCCCGATGGCGATATCCGCGTTTAGGATGGTGTAATCGCGTTTGCGCACAGCCTGGAAGAAGTTCTGCATGTGCGGCACGGTATCTTCCCCGCTGCCTTTCTCCTGCAGCGCCAGCTCGTACTTCTCCCTGCTGCCGGCTCCCGCGCCGCGTGCCGCATCGCCGCTGATGTTGCCCGCCGTGCTCTTAAACAGGCGGAATCCGCTGTGGTCGACGGCCAGGAATCCGAGGCTTCCGAAAAAGATATTGCCGACGTAGTTGGGACCAGTCAATGGCACCAGACCTTCGGGAGGCGTTGGCAGGTTCCGTACGTCGAAGGTGAGTTCGGCGTCTCCGAAATGGATGGTGGTGTTCTGCGTGTTGGGAGTCTCCTGGTCATCCTTCCAGACAAACTTTCCGCCGAGTGAGGAGACCGACTCGGGCCACCCGGTGCGTCCCAGTCCCCATAAGGCGATGTCCATCTCGTGCACGCCCTGGTTGCCGATATCGCCATTGCCGGTGTCCCAGAACCAGTGCCAGTTGTAGGCGAATTTGTTCTTGCTGTAAGGCTTCCATTGCGCCGGGCCGAGGAACAGGCTCCAATCGAGCCCGGGCGGCACCGGCTCATCGGGAGAGACGCCGATGGAAAATCGCCTCCGGTAGCACAGCGCGCGTGCATGATAAAGTTGCCCGATCTGCCCTTCCTGGATCAACTGGATCGCCTTCATCTTGTGCGGCATGGACCGGCTTTGCGAGCCGACCTGCACCATCCGTTTGTACTTGCGCGCGGCGGCCACCATCTGCTGGCTTTCGAAGACATTGTGGCTGGCAGGCTTTTCCACGTAAACGTCCTTGCCCGCCTGGCACGCCCATATGGCGGCCAGCGCATGCCAATGGTTGGGAGTGGTGATGGAGACGGCGTCGACATCCTTGTCCTCAAACATCTGACGCATGTCGGTGTAGTTCTTGGGAGAGTAGTTTTTCGACTTGTTGATGAGCGCGGTGGCCCGCTCCCTGGCGGCCTGGTTGACGTCACAGAGGGCTGCAAACCGGCACTCCGAGTCAATGGAGGTATAGAAGTTGATGTGGTCCGTCCCGCGGCCGCCCAGACCCACCTGGCCCAGGTTGATCCGGTCGTTCGCTCCCAGGATCGGAAACTGCGCGGTAGCGATTGCGGCGGAAGCTGCTTTCACGAATTGACGCCGGCCATGCTTGTTTTCCATGGAATCCATTGTACAATCTTGCGGTATGCGAACAATGTGTTTGTTTCTGATGCTGTCGGGGGCGGCTGTATTTCCCCATCGTGGAAGCGAGCATCAGCGAGATGCGCGATGCGCTGCGGCGCAAGAAGGTGACATCGCGAGAGCTGGTGGAGCGATACCTCCAGCGCATCGCGCTTTACAATGACCGGCTCCATGCCACCATCGCCGTAAACGCAAATGCCTTGGCGGAGGCCGACGCACTGGATCGCGAGCGCGCGCAAAAGAAGATCCGGGGGCCGCTGCACGGAATTCCCATTGCGCTCAAGGACAACATTCAAACGATGCACCTGCCCACCACCGGCGGGGCGCTCGCCTTCCTCGGCTATGTGCCGCCCTATGAGGCAACGCTCACCAGAAACCTGCGCGAGGCGGGCGCCATCATTATTGCCAAGACGGTGATGACGGAGCTGGCCAACTGGATCGCCGGGTCGCCGACACCGATGCCCGGAAACTACAGCGCGGTGGGAGGATTCGGCTACAACCCATACGATCCGCGTCGCGATCCGAGGGAAAAGTTTGACGACGGTCGCCCTGCGCTTTCCACGGGAGGCTCGAGCTCGGGCATTGGGACAGCGGCCAACTTCTGGGCGGCCAACGTGGGAACGGAAACCTCAGGTTCCATTCTGAGCCCGTCGAACCAGAACATGCTGGCCGGGATCAAGCCGACCGTGGGGCGGATCAGCAGATATGGAATCATACCCATCACCGCCGATCAGGACACGGCTGGACCAATGGCCAAGTGGGTGGCCGACACTGCCATTCTGTTGGGCGTGCTGGAAAGTCCCCAGCCTGATCCGAATGATCCGGCGACGAATCGATGCCAGCCGCCGAAGGGCCGAGACTATACGAAATTCCTTCGCAAGGACGGACTGAAGGGGGCGAGGATCGGAATTCCGCGCGCCTTCTACTACGACAAGATCGCGCCGCCGGGCAAGGAACCACGGGGCGGATTGAACGAGGAGGAAGCGAAGGTGATGGCGGAGGCGATTTCGATTCTCCGCCAACAGGGGGCCGTCATCGTGGATCCCGCCGACATCCCGAGCGTGGTGGACCAGGACGCGGCCAACAACATTCTACTGTGGAATACCTGCGGGGGCGCAGGCGCGGGAAAGGGTAAGGACAGCGATTGCTCCATCGTCTTCAAATACGGGATGAAGCGCGACTTCAACAAATGGCTCGCCTCGCTGGGACCGTCGGCGCCGGTGAAATCACTGACGGAACTGCGGCAGTGGAATCTGGCCCACGCCAAGGCGGGAACAATCAAATACGGCCAATCCAACCTCGACGTCTCAGATGAAATGGATCTGGCGGCGGATCAGGCGCGCTATGAAATGGACCGGGCCAAGGACATCCGGCTGAGCGCCGGGCACGGCATCGATGAGGTGATAAAGGTCCACAAGCTGGACGCCATCCTGTTTCCGGCGGCCAATGGGGCATCCATTGCCGCCAAGCCTGGCTATCCGACCGTGATCGTGCCGTTCGGGAAGATTTCCAACTCGCCCGCGGATCCGTTTCCGGAGGGATTCCATCTACAGCCAATTCCGTTTGGGGTGAGTTTCACAGGCATGGCCTGCAGCGAAGGCCGCCTGATCGAGTTGGCGTACGGCTTTGAGCAGGCGACGCGCCGGCGGGTAGCGCCGGCCAGCGCCCCTTAGCGTCGCTACTCTTTCTGGTCTTTCGCTTTCACTTGCACACTGGGCTGCCGCGGCATGTTCGAGGGTTGGGCCTTACCTACGGGCTTGACAGGGGTCTGAACCTGTTTGGCGCAAAAGCTACAGGTGTTGGATTTTCGCTTGGCGCTCCTGGACGAGTGTGACTGGACCTTGTACGGCCGGGCAATCTTCCCCTTGGCGGAGTGCGACGGGGCGGACTTAACCTTGCTTTTGCTGGACACTCGATGGGTGGAACCGGAGTGTGAGCGTCCGGCAGCAAAGAGCGGGCCCGCGAGGAGAACGACGGAGAGTGTGGCAATCGCAAACCGCATGAATGGCTACCTTCCTGAGGAGAAGTCTAGCAGAGACTGACGCCGGTGGGAATGGCCGTCAGGACAGGTCAATTTACTTTAGGTTTGGGCAGCCGGAACGCCACGTAGGCGCCTTGGATTTTCACCTGTGTCGCAGGAGTTAGGCCCACCTGCGCGGAGGCGCAGAAGACGATGTACTGTTGGCCGTCGATTTCGTAGACGGCCGGTATCCCCTCCAGCGCGGCGTCGAGGGTGTGCTCCCAGAGGACGTTGCCGTTGTCGGCGTCCAGTGCACGGACCTTGCGATCCCTGGTTCCGGTGAAGATCAGGCCTCCGGCGGTGACCACCGGTCCCACTTTCGGATAATGCGTTCCGGTGTTCTTGAAACCTCTTGCGGCCAGTTCTGGAACTTCGCCTAACGGAATCTTCCACTGAATGGTTCCTTCGTTGAGATCGTAGGCAGTGAGCGAGGTCCACGGGGGAGCGATGGGCGAGAGGCCATCGCTGGCGATCATGAAGCCGAAGCCGCTGTAGAAGCGATCACCGGCCGAGGCGGCCAGAGCCTCATCGGCCTTCGGGTCCTTTGCGAGCTTGAGCATGGCGGGCAGATCCTTGGACACGACAAACAGGCGGCCTTTCACAGGATCGATCGCTGCACCGCTCCAGTTGGCTCCGCCATTGTTGCCGGGCATTTGCACGGTGTTGATGCGGCCGGGCGGGGTGAACAGTCCCTGGTTGCGCGCGCTGAGGATCTCATCGCGGAAGCGGGCGCGGTCCTGTGGTGTGAGAAACGGGCTCAGGTCATCAACCGTAAATGTCTGGCGGGCGAACGGCGGCGGCTTGACGGGAAACGGCTGCGTCGGCCAGGTCTCCTCGCCCGGCATGTCCGAGCGCGGGACAGCACGCTCCTCAATGGGCCAGAGCGGTTTGCCTGTGTCGCGGTGGAAGACCCAGACGAAGCCTTGCTTGGACACCTGCGCGATGATATCCACCGGCTTGCCTTCATGGCGCACGGTGAGGAGCTTGGGAGCGGTGGCATCGTCGTAGTCCCATATGTCGTGATGCACCATTTGATAATGCCACTTGCGTTTTCCGGTGCGCGCATCGAGGGCGAGCAGGCAGTCGCTGTAGAGGTTGGATCCGGCGCGATCGGCCCCGTAGAAGTTGTACTTGGCGCTGGCGGTGGGCGCAAAGACGATGCCGCGCGCCTCATCGACGCTGAACTCGCCCCAGACGTTGGCGCCGCCGACGCGCTTCCAGGCGTCCTTGGGCCAGGTGTCGTAGCCGGGCTCGCCCGGACGCGGGATCGTGTGGAAGCTCCACGCCACCTCGCCAGTACGCACGTTGAAGGCGCGAATATCGCCCGGGGCCGAACCGTATCCTTGATTGGTGGCGGAACCTAAGATGAGCAGGTCCTCAAACACGCGGCCCGGCGTGGTGGACTGCACGAGGCGAATGGTGGCAGGATCGCGATCGAGCCCCAGCTTCAAATCCACGCGGCCGTCCTTGCCAAAGGAGAGAATCGGTTTGCCGGTGCGCGCATCGAGGGCGCGCAGGAAGTGGTTGCTGCAGTAGAGGAGACGCCGGTCGGACCGGTCCTTGCTTTCCCAGTAGTTGATGCCGCGGCTTGTGATGATGGTGGTGCCGGGCTCCGGCGCGTGGGTCCAGATCTCCTTTCCGGTGTCAGCCTCCAGCGCGATGAGGGAGTTGTTCCGGGCCAGGATATACATCATTCCGTCCACGACAACCGGATTGAAGAAGTACTTGTTGTTGTCGCCGGTGGGGAAGGACCATGCGACTTCCAGCTTGCTCACGTTGGAGCGGTTGATCTGCGAGAGGGCCGAATACTGCGCCGAATCGGAGGCACCGCCGTAGTCGCGCCAGGTTTTGTGGTCTTGCGCGGCGGCGGCAGGAAGGAGGAGAGCGCTGAGAGCGCAGAATTTGAGAAGCGTCATGCTGTAATCTATCCTACATGCTCATCTCGAACCCCAAAGGGGGCTATTCATTCTTGCGCGGCATCAGTCCGTACTCGGCCGGCGTGGTTGCCGGGGCCGGGTTTGCCATCGAGCACGCCCGGTTCGCAAAGCCGGTGCCGCTCGATGCCGGATTCGCGAAGGTGCGCGCGCACTTGCAGGCTGTTGGACGTCCGGCGCAGGCTTTGTGCGGAATGGAGCTGCGATCGCCGAAGCCATTCTCGTTCACGGGGTTCAACCAGTTCAACGCCGGGTATGTGGAGGTGTTGCAGGAGTGGGGCATTTTCCTTGATGGCTTGAATCCGGTGGCGCGCACGAATGTGGCTCCGGAGATCAACCCTCCGGCCTCGCCGTCCCTCTATGGGTTTTCCTACACCGTGACCTCGACGCGCACAGAGAAGAGCTTTGTGGTGGCGGGCGCGGGTGAACTGCCGGAGGGCTCGCTCGATCCGCATGATGTGGTGCGGATGGGGCAGACGACGGAGGAGGCTCTGCGGGAGAAGGCGCGGTTCGTGATGGGGCTGATGAGCGGACGCATACAGGGGCTAGGCGCTAGCTGGGATGATGCGACAGTCACCGAAATCTACACGGTCCACCC
>Ga0080064_1003544_pt1 | contig 22212 bp, 18 predicted proteins | sample Subgrocontami54m_FD_69260 | JGI IMG/M metagenome (GOLD analysis project Ga0080064, IMG submission 69260) | Subsurface groundwater microbial communities from S. Glens Falls, New York, USA - GMW46 contaminated, 5.4 m (SPADES assembly) (version 2) ...
CAGCGTGCGCACCATTACCTGGCCGCCGGGAGCCGTGGCCTGGAAGGCATTGATAAGGAGATTCCGGTAGACGCGGTTCAAGGCGAAGAGATCGCCCTCGATGTACACCGGCCCGAACACGAACTCCGCCTGCAGGACGAGGCCCGCGCGCTCCGCGGTGGTGTGCATCGACTCGATCAGCTCGTTGAGCGCGCGGTTGATATCCAGAGGGAACTTTTCCAGCGGAATCGGCCGCGCGAGATTGCGCAGGTCGTCGAGCACGCGCTTGACCTCTGCCAGCTCGCGCTCCACCGTGCGCTGGAAGCTTCCGCGGTACTCCAGGTCGTCGAACATCTTCACGATCAGCTTGCAGCTGTTGCCGATGTTCTGAATCGGGTGGGAAAGGTCGTGCACGAGGCCGACCGCGATGCGTCCGAACATTGCCTGCCGCTCCTTCTTCCGCACGTCCTCCTGGAGCTCCACCAGCTTGTCAGCCATGTTGTTGAAGGCGTGGCCGAGCTGCCCGAACTCGTCGGTGGAGTCGATGACTACCCGCTCGTCGAGGCGCCCCTCCGCGACAGCCCGCGTTCCCTTCATCAGCGCAAAGATCGGCGCGATGAAGCTGCGCCCGCGGTTGTAGCCGACCACCACCATCAGGAGCAGTGCGCCGCCAATGGCGATGCCGAGCTGCATCTGCAGCTGCGTCGCAATCGCGTACGCCTCGGACTGCGGTTGCTCGACGATCACGGTCCAGCCGAGCGCCGGCACCTTCGCGGCGACGCCGAGCATTTGACCGCGGGGCAGGTCGTACTCCGCTGAGGCCACCGTTTGCGCGGGATCGGCCGCCATCGCCTCAAGCAGCGGGTGCGTCGTCATGCTGTCGCCCCGCGCGACACCTGATTTCTCTTCAGGGTCGCCGTGGGCAACGAGCTGCCCCTGGCTTGTGACGACCACCGCGACCCCGTGCTCGCCGACGCGGATGCGGTCCACCATGCGCCAGAGCTCTTCGAGACTGACACGCCCGACGAGCCAGCCGCCATCCGCGCTCACACCCGCCAGGCGTACGGCCAGCACCGCGGTCGGCAGCAGGTCGTCGTCCACGGAGAACGGGGACATGAACGCGCCCTTGAAGGTCATGCTCTCGCCGCCGGGGATGCTCACCGTCGGAGATCCGATCCTGCTGGTCGCGACGTGCGATCCTGCCTGGTCGAGCAAGGTGAGCTCAGAGAACTCGGGAAATTGGAGGACGAAGTTCTTGAGAATCCTGTCCTGCTGCCACTGATCGAGATCGGTCTGGAGCAGCTGAGCGGCGAGCGCATTCAGGATCTGCACGCTGCTGTCTAGATACAGCTCAATGTGCTCCGCCGCCCGGCGCGCGACATTCGTGTTCCCCTCGATGACAGTCGCGCGCGTCCCTTGCTGCAGTGTGAGTACAGACGCCAACCCGTACGCCAGTAGCGGCACAATGGCCGCAACTGCGAGTAACAGGGCGAAGCGGGTGGTGATCTTGTTCACCTACGCGCTACCTGCGCATTTCGTTCGATGCGCCACTTCCACAGGGTCTGAAAGGGGTCTTGTCCTGGGGCGGCCCCGACATCGATGCGCCGGCTGACCGCGCGCGATTGCTGGCTCCATGCGAGGAAAAGCGCCGGCGGATCTTCAAGAAGGACACGCTGAAGCTGCCCGGTCGCCGCTCGAGTGGTCGTGACATCGGGCGCGAAGCGCAGGCGGTCCAACCAGCTGTCAGCCTCGGGATTCCGATAGCCGAACACGTTCAATCCTTCGTAGTCTTCCGGTGAGCGCCAGAAAAGATAGACGCGCGACAAGGACGGGGCCGTGGCCAGGTCGAATAAGGCGGCGTCAAACTCTCCCCGTCGGAGGCGCGCGTCGAACTGGGACAACGGCACTGACTCCAGCTGCAGGTCGACGCCGACGTTGTACAGTTGCGTCTGTAACAAGAGGCCGAGCCGCTCGAATATCGCGTAGTCGCTCGGCACGATGCACGTAAAGCGGAGGCGGCGCGAGTTACCCTTCCGAGAGGCCGGTGGTATCAGCGCATCGAGCGCTGTCTTCGCGAGCGATGGATCGAACGTGTAACCCGTTATTGACGCGTCACTGGCCCAATGGTTCGGCCAGACTGGGCTGTAGGCTGGCTGGCCGCGCCCTTTCAGCACGCTCTGGATCAGCGCCTGTCTGTCCACGGCCGCGTTGAGCGCACGCCGTACGGCTGCTGATCGCAGCTGCGGACGTTGAGAATTGAACACCATCACGTAGGCGAGATGGCGTTGGAAGTTGAACGTGGCAACCGTCTGGTCGGTCATGAATTCCAGGGCGTCTCCAGACAGATTCCACACGGCGTCGATATCACCACGAAGAAGACTGGCCCAGGCCTGGCGCAGGGTTGGATACGACCGGAAGACGACATTTTCAATTTCAGGCGTTCCTTGGGAATATCTCGCGTGTGCGCGCAAGGTCGCCTCGGAACTGGACCTCGAAACGACGTAGTAGGGTCCTGTCCCCGTCGTCCCGCCATCCTGCGTTCGTTTAACGATCTCGATATAGAGGTCTTCCAGTAGGAAAGCCGATGGGCGACTGAGGTCGATGAACAGCGTCCGCTCGCCCTCCGCGCGCAGCCCCCGGATGTCCAGCAACCCCGGATATAGATTTACGTCCGGACGCTTCAGCGCTGCTTCAAGGATTGCTTTGACCGCGGTGGCGTTGCAGGGCGTGCCGTCGTGGAAGACGACATCCGGCTTCAGGGTGAAGCGCCACGTCAGGCCATCCGGCGACGCCTCCCAGGATTCTGCGATACCTGGTTGCGGGCGGCCGTCAGAACCCAAAGAAGTCAGGCCCTCGTCGCTGAAAAGGGGCCAGATTCTCTGAAAGCCGACTTCCGGATCACTCTCACCGGCCCCCTCGGCTACGCCGATCACGACCGAGGTTGAAGGAGGTGGCGTGGAGGTACTTCCAGTGGCGCCGTCACCGGAACACGCCTGGGAAAGGAGGGCTGAAAGGGCGATGCCGCCGGCCACGAGGCATGGCCGACGGCTGTTAAATAGGCGAATCCAAGGTGAAAGTCGGTCCGGCACAGCTCCTTGTACATATCGGACGCTGGCTCGTCAATCAACTGGGGGCGTGAACTATTCGACCCCGTCGGTCGACTCCCGGTCTTTCACATCGCGGCGGGCCTTACTTCTTGGTAGCTGGTGGATCGTCCATCAGCCAGGGGCACCAGTTGGCGGGCTTGGTGTTGACGGTCGCTTTGGTGACAACGGTAATCTTCATGATGTCCTCGCTGATCAGTTGAGAAGTTCAGAGCCGGCAACGGTATGCGCCAACCCCACGAGTGCCGATTCGAAACTCTGTTTGTGACATGTCGGCGTGTTCATGTCACCGAGCTCTGCGTGCGAGGCCACGGAACATCCGCCCGCACACACCGGGATGAAGGAACAGTCTCCGCAGTTCTTGTAGGCGCCGAGCGCGTCAAAGCGCTTCGCCTGGGCGAGCCGCCAGCCGTCCTGGCGGCCATCGATGTGGCCGAGCGACTGCGTCGCTTCGGCCGCGAAGCCAGGACAGGCATGGAGCGAACCGTCCGGGCTTATCGTGTGGGCGTGCTTCCGATGGATCTCGCAGGGTCCCATGTGTACGCCATCGCCCGTCACGAAGCCGCGCTTCCGTGTTTCGTCGCGCAGGTACTGCATCTTCTCGCTGGCGAAGTGGCACGAATCGCAGGTGCCGCTGCTCGGGGTGGCCCCGGCGCCCGCTCCGGTCATGCAGGCGCCGCCCAGGGGTTTCCCGCTGGTGGACACGGCCGTCAGCGGAATGAAGCCCTTCGGGGTCGGCGGCGCCGCCGCGACCGGGGTCTTGATGATTGGCTTGAAGTTGACCCGCGTCAGGTGATCGGCGAATTCCTGCTCGCGAAGGAAGTCGAGCAGCGCGGGATAGCTGTCGACCGAGCTCTCGTCGAAGTTGCCGCCGACCGTGATGCCGACCTTGTGCGCCACCAGGCGCATGTTCGCGATGATGCGATCGAACGTGCCTTGCCGTCCGCGGAGCGGCCGCATGCGGTTGTGCGTATCGCGGTCGCCGTCGAGCGTGATCTTGACGCCGCTCAGGCCATACGGCAGGAGGCGATCGACGACCTCCGGCGTGAGCAGGAGGCCGTTGGTGATGATGTTGACGACGAGCTTGATGCCGCGCTCAGCGCACTGCGCGTGGCAGCGTTCCGACAGAAAATAGACGACCGGCAGATTCAGGAGCGGCTCGCCACCAAAAAAGGTGAGCACGAACTTCGCCGGAGTGATCTCGTCCAGCCGTCCTTCGATCCAGCCCGCGACCTGCGCCGCGGTCTCCAATGACATCTTGTTGGCGAACAGGTTGTGGTCCCCATGGTCGCCCTGGATGCAGTAGTCGCATGCGAAATTGCACTGCAGCGTGGTCAGTACGGTGACCCGGAGCTGCTCGCGATCCTCTCGAACGTTGGTGAAGTACTGTTCCAGCGCGCGACGTTCGGCTTCGCGGCTGTTCACGAGGAACCCGTTTTCCGAGAGCGTTTGCAGCGCCTCGCGTTCCTCCTCGGTGAACGTCGTGGCGGTCGTCACGCGCTCGAGGAGCGCGCTCACGTCGGGCGAGACCACCAGCTGTGCATCGGTGAAGGTGTTCATGAGGAACACCTCGTTGCGCTCGGTGAGCGGCACCTGCACGTTGAACATCGAGGGCTGCATTGGAATCGTCCTTGGTTGAAGGTGTCGGCGCTGACAGACACGACGTGCTCAGCGCCTCGCGCCGACAAAGAGCAACGGACGTACCGCGGATGAGGCTGCACTGGATTTGACGCGGCCTGCGCAGAAACATTGAGCATCCCGCGGAATCGGCAGGGGTCTCGCAAGGCGCGCCAGAACGCCGGATGCGGCCAACATCCTGACCGTGCCCTACGTGCTGCGCCGCCGATGCGCGTGATCCGAACGAGTTGGCGGGGGAGATCGCGCGGCGGCCAAGTTGTTAGCCGCGAGGGTCAGACGTTATCCGACGGCTAGTTGCCTCGAATCCTGCGGGCCAGTTCCCGAATCTCGAGCCGATCCATCTTGAACTTCAGCGTGCTCAAGGGGATACCGAGCGCCCGGGCGGTGGCCGTCACGTTCCAGGCGGATTTTTCGAGTGCGCGGATGACGAAGTTTCGCTCGAACGTGGAGACGGCCCGCTCCAGGCGGTTCTCGGTTGCCGGACCACCGGCGTCGAGCTGTGCCACGTGCAGCTCGTACGGAAGGTCTTCGTCGGTGATCCAGTCCTTGTCGGACACTGCGACGAGGCGCTCGATCAGGTTCTCGAGCTCGCGGATGTTTCCGGGCCACCAGTAGGACTGCAGAATCTTGATCGTCGAGTCCGCGATGCCGTGGATCTCCTTCCGGAATTTGACCGTGTACCGGCGGAGAAAGAAACGGGCGAGCTCCGGCACATCTTCGAGGCGGTTCCGGAGCGGCGGGAGGCTCACGGGAATGACGTTCAGGCGGTAGTACAGATCGCCCCGGAACGTGCCGCCCTTCACGGCCCGCTCGAGGTCGGTGTTGGTGGCGGCAATGAGCCGGAAATTGGTCCTGATCGGACGCATGCCGCCCACTCGTTCGATCTCGTTTTCCTGGATGGCGCGGAGCAGCTTCGCCTGCAGGTCGAGGCGGAGGTCGCCGACCTCGTCGAGGAAGAGCGTTCCGCCTGCCGCAAGCTCGAACTTCCCGATCTGTTGCCGGATGGCGCCAGTGAACGCGCCTTTCTCGTGGCCGAACAGCGTGCTCTCGACGAGATCCTTCGGAATGGCGGCAAGGTTGACGGCGATGAACGGCGCATCGGGGTCACCAGCTTCGCGGTGAATCATCCGTGCAAGCAGCTCCTTGCCGGTGCCGCTCTCGCCGAGAATCAACACCGTGGCGGACAGCTTCGCGACCTTCTGCACGAGCTCGATGACCTCGCGCGTCGTCTGACTGGGTCCGACCACGAACTGCCGGTCGGTCTGTTCGGCCACTTCGGCGCTCAGACGCATCACCTGGCGGCTCAGATCCTGGCGCTCGCCGGCATTGCTCACGAGCGAACGGATGGCCTCGTAATCGAAGTCCTTCGAGACGTAGTGATAGGCGCCATGCTTCATGGCGGTCACTGCGGTCTCCACTTCCTTCAGCGCCGAGATCACGATGACCTCGACGAGCGGGTAGTTCTCCTTGAGGATCTTGAGGACCTCCAGGCCGCTGATTCCCGGAAGGCGGACGTCCAGGAGCATCAGATCGACGTCTTCCTTTTCCATGACCGCCAGGGCGGCTTCACCGCTGGCCGCGTGGAGCAGGCGGAACTCGTGGCGCAGGATCGCCGCCAGCGTTTCTCGCGTTCCCTCGTCGTCGTCGACGACAAGCACCGTTTTTTGCCTGGATTCCATAGGTATCGGAGAGGATCGCATATTCTAGCGCGCTCCTTGACACTTCAGAATCCTCTTCGATAAGGTACGACACGAAAGAATCTGTAGAATCGCGCGGTGATGACATTCCTGTGGTTGGTCGCGGGCGCCTCACTGGTGGTAGCGCTCTTGGCCTGGGGCAAGGCGCGACGCACAGGGCGCCGGCTCGAACAGCTCTCCGAAATGTACTGGGAGCTGAAATATCAGCACGGCGAGCTCCGCGTGCAGGTGCAGCGGATGTCCCGCAGGGACTCCGAGCCCAGTCTCACGCCCATCGCTCCAGGGCAATCCACCGACAGCTTCGTGCCGCTCGCTTCGCTCAAACGCTGAAGACGCTCTCGCGCGCCGGCATGGCCGCGGCCAGCTCAAGGAGATTTCGTTGCCTACTTCCTACGACGTCGTTGTGATTGGTGCGGGCACCGGCGGATACGTCGCGGCTATCCGCGCGGCCCAGCTCGGCCTCAAGGTGGCCGTGGTCGAAAAGCAGAAAGCTCTCGGCGGGACGTGCCTCATCTGGGGGTGCATTCCGACCAAGGCGCTCCTCGAACACGCGCATGCCCTCAAAGTAGTGCAGCAGGCCAAGGAGTGGGGCGTCACGATTCCTGCCGGGACGCCGGCCATCGACATGGGTCAAGTGCAGGCGCGGAAGGACAAGGTCGTTGGCGGCCTCACGAAAGGCATCGAATTCCTCTTCAAGAAGAACAAGATCGACTGGATCAAAGGGACGGCCCGCCTTGCCGGCAGCGGCAAAGTGGAGGTGTTCGAGGGCGAGATGCAGGATCTGCAGGCCAAGGAGATCATTCTCGCCACCGGTTCGTCGCCGCGCAGCGTGCCCGGCATCACGATCGATCACAAGCGAATCATCACGAGCGACGAGGCGATTCACCTGAAGGAGGTACCGAAGTCGCTGATTATCATGGGCAGCGGTGCGGTCGGGGTCGAGTTCGCGTCGATCTATCGCCGGTTCGGCAGCGAGGTCACGATCCTCGAGCTGCTCCCGCGGCTGGTGCCGGTCGAAGATGAGGCGGTCTCGGCCGAGCTCGAGAAATCGTTCAAGAAACAGGGCATCAAGTCGCTCACGGGCACAAAGGTCACGAAGGCCACGGTCACTGCAGAGGGCGTCCAGATTGAAGCTCAAGGAGGCGACGGCAAGACCCAGTCGCTTTCAGCGGAGTTTCTCCTGGTGGCGACCGGACGCGGTCCCGTGACGACGGGTCTAGGGGCCGAAGAAGCCGGAATCGCGATGGAGAAGGGGTTCATAAAGGTCGACGACATGTACCGGACAACGGTGCCGAACATCTCGGCGATCGGCGACGTCATCACGCTCGGGCCACAGGGTCATCCGCAGCTCGCGCACGTTTCGTCAGCGGAGGGCATTCTCGTGGCGGAGCGGATCGCCGGTCGCGACGTAACGCCGATCAACTACGACCATGTCCCTGGCTGCACGTATTGTGATCCCGAGATCGGAAGCGTCGGGCTCACCGAGGCGGAGGCCAAGTCCCGCGGGTACGACGTGCGCGTCGGGTCGTTCCCGTTCGGCGTACTTGGCCGCGCGAAGATGGCGAACGAAACCGAGGGATTCGTCAAGATCGTGGCGGACAAGAAGTACGATGAGGTGCTCGGCATTCACATGATCGGACCACGCTCCACGGAGCTGGTGGCAGAAGCCGTGCTGGCGTTGAGGCTCGAGTGTACGGTCGACGAGCTGATCAAGACCATCCATGCTCATCCGACGTTTGCCGAAGCCGTCGGTGAAGCGTCACACGCGACCCACGGCGCGGCCATCCATTCGTAGGAACGCTGCCGTCCATGGCCACTCCTATCCTGATGCCTCAGATGGGGGAGTCGATCGCGGAGGGAAGTCTCGTCCGCTGGCTCAAGAAAGTGGGCGATCGCGTCGAACGTGACGAGCCGCTGTTCGAGATTTCCACCGACAAGGTTGATGCCGAGATCCCCTCGCCCGCTGCAGGAGTGCTGACCGCGATCAATGTTCAGGAAGGCGAAAGCGCCGCCGTGCACAGCGTGGTCGGGATGATCGGCGAGTCGGGCGAGGCCGATGAGCCGGTTAAAGCCGGCCCCCACATCGTGCCCGGCTCCCACATCGTGCCGGGGAAGCCAGCTGACGCTGACAGTACGTGGGGGCCGGCTTCAGCCGGCTCATTGGAGAAGTCCTTGACCCCCGACGAGGCGCGGAGGCTGAAGTCGTCGCCCCTGGTCCGCCGACTGGCCGAAGAGCACCACGTCGACATCTCTCAGATTGCCGGTTCAGGCCTCGGCGGTCGCGTTACGAAGCAGGACATCGAGCGCTACATCGAGACGAAGCCAACGGCATCTCTGCCGAGATCCTCGACTCTCGCGGCCGGGGATCGCGTCGAGAAGCTGTCGGTGATGCGCAGGAAGATCGCGGAACACATGGTGCTGAGCCTTCGCACCTCAGCTCACGTGCATTCGGTCTTCCACGTCAACTTCTCTGCGGTCGAGAGCATCCGCCAGGCCAGGAAGACGGAGTACGAGCGTCAGGGGGTCAAGCTGACCTCCATCGGGTTCATCGCCAGAGCAGTCGTCGACGCGATCCGGAAGTACCCGGTCATGAATGCTTCACTCGACGGGGACAACATCGTTTACACGAAGAACGTCAACCTCGGGATTGCTGTGGCTCTCGACAGCGGCCTGATCGTTCCGGTGATCCGGAACGCCGACGGCATGAGCGTCCAGGACTTGTCTCGCGCGATTGCCAATGTGGCGGGCCGCGCCCGCACGAAGAAGCTCAATCCGGAAGACGTCCTGGAGGGAACGTTCACCATCACGAATCCCGGCCAGTTCGGCGCCCAGTTCGGAATGCCCATCATCAACCAGCCGCAGGTCGCGATTCTCGGAATCGGAACCATCGAGAAACGGCCGATTGTGATCGACGACGAGATTGCGATTCGGCCCATGGCGTACTTGACGCTCGGCTTCGACCATCGGCTCATCGACGGGGCAGTGGCCGATCAGTTCATGGCCGACGTAAAGCACCACATCGAGCACTTTGATCCGAACGACGAATAGGGCTGCGGACTGCGGGCTGCCGACTACGGGCCAGTTCCGGCGACGCCTGAAGTCCGCAGCCTGCAGCCAGTAGCCCGAAATGCGCGCCCTTGAGATCCGCCGGTTTGGCATCGTTCCCTATGGTGAAGCGCTGGCGCTTCAGCGGGACCTCGTTGAGGCGCGCCGCGCCGACCGCGTGCCCGACCTCCTGCTCCTGCTGCAGCACCCTCCCGTGATTACCGTCGGCGTCAAACGCGACGGCGGCCGCGCGAACATCGTGGCTTCCGAGGCCCACCTCGCGACGCTTGGCATCGAGATTCATGAGACCGGGCGCGGTGGCGACGTCACGTATCACGGGCCCGGCCAGATCGTTGGCTACCCTATCCTCGATCTCCGGCCCGATCGCTGCGACGTGCACCGATACGTGCGCGATGTCGAGGACGTGATGATCAGGGTGTGCGCCGACTACGGCATCGAGGCCACACGCATTGCCGGACTGACGGGCACCTGGGTGGGGGCGGAGAAGATTGGGGCGATCGGCATCCGCATTTCCAGATGGATCACGAGCCATGGGTTCGCCTTCAATGTGAAGACGAACCTCGATCATTTCCGGCTGATCGTGCCATGCGGGATTGGCGATCGGGGCGTGACATCGCTCGATCGCCTGCTTGGACGCGACGTGGACCTCCTGGAGGTGGAGAACGCGCTCGTGCGCCGCTTCAGCGAGGCGTTCGATCGGACGCCGGTTCCGGCGAAAGCGTCATAACGGCCTCACCCACGCCGCGACCTGCAGCGGCGGTCACCTCGATCCGGACGTTGCTCCAGACGACGACGTCGCCCGCCACGGCGGGCCGCCCCAGGAGCGTCAGCACGAGGCCGCTCACGGTCGACACGGACGGATGCTCGAGGGTGACGCCGAGCTCCTCGCCTGCCTCCTCGAGCCGTACGGTTCCTCGTACGATCAGGCGTCCGGCGACGTCGCGCGCGATTGGCGTCCGTCCACGACCTTCTTCGATATCGCCGACAACCTCCTCGAAGAGGTCTTCGATCGTGATCACGCCCGCGGTGCCGCCATGCTCATCCATCACGACGGCCATCTGCGAGCGATAGCGCCGCATCGCGGCGAGCACCTCGTCGAGCAGCGCCGCCTCCGGGATGTACGGCAGCGGCCGCGCGTCGAGCTGGGAGACGGTTCGGTCGGAGAGGAGATGCCGCAGTGCATCCTTGATGTGAAAGCTGCCGACGATGCGGTCCAAGTCTCCGGCGTGCACGGGATAGCGTGTATGAGGAGCCGTCCGGATCACCGTGCGCAACTCCGCCGGTCCAGTGCCGACCTCGATGCCGACGAGCCGCACCCGTGGCACCATGACCTCGCCGGCCGTCAGATCGCCGAACTCGAAGAGCTCGCGGAGGATGCTCCCGGACTCCGTGCGGAGCAGTCCTCCCTCCTGGCTTTCCGCGATGATGAACTGCAGCTCCTCGGTGGTGTGGTACCGATCGACGCCTCCCTCCTGCCGCCGCACTCCAAGCAACACGAGCACGCCGTTGCCGAGGCCGTTCAAGGCGACGACCAGCGGCTTGATCGCCGCCTGGATCGCCACGATGAACGGCGACACGTAGAGGACCGTGCGGTCCGCCCGTTGCAGCGCGAGCGCCTTGGGCACCATCTCGCCGACCACGATGTGCAGGTACGTCAGGATGGCGATCGCCAGCACGCTCGCGACGGCGTGCGCGGCGAGCCATCGGCCCAGGTCCCCCTCGCCTAGCCGGTGCGCAATGGCTTCGGCCAGCACGTGCTCGCCGTACATGCCGAGTCCGAGGCTGGCGACCGAGATGCCAATCTGCGTGGTCGCGATGTAGCGATCCAGCCGCGTGGGATCTTCCAGGATGCGGTTGACTCGCTGCGCGAGCCGGTGTCCCTGCGAGGCCAGATGCTCGATGCTCGCGCGAGGCGCGCCGACGATCGCGAACTCCGCGGCCACGAACAGGCCGTTGAGGACCACGAGCAGCAGGATGATGGCGAGCGGTACTAGGAGCGTCACTCGGCGTCCTCCACGGTGGGGGGCTCGACGCGGACGGCCATGATCGTTTCCACCGCATGGCCGCTGACGCGTTCCACCGTGAACGTGTTCCCCCCGACCGTGACGTGCCCCCCCGGCGCCGGCAGATGCCCGAGCGCCTCAACCAGGAGCCCACCAACGGTCGTCGCCTCTGTTTCCCACGTCGTCCCCAACAGTGTCGCCGCATCGTCCACCGGCAGGCCACCCGGAAGCCGCACGCGGCCATCGGGCAGCGTTTCCGGAACCGGCTCGCCGCTCTTGAACTCGTCGCCGACATCGCCCAGGAGCTCGGACAGCACGTCCTCCAGCGTCAGCAGCCCCGCGGTGCCGCCGAACTCGTCGACGACCAGAGCCTGGTGCGCCCGGCGCTCGCGGAGATGCTTCAGGACGCGATCGACGGTCACGCTCTCGTGAACGCTGGAGATCGGCCGTGCGATGTCGTTCAGCGAGCCGTCCGTCGCCTCGTTGCTGACGAACCAGCGCACGAGATCCTTCGTGTGCAGCACGCCCACGATGTTGTCGATCGAGTCGCGGCAGACGGGCAGCCGCGAGTACGGGCTCTCCGACACGATCCTGATGACCTCGGGCAGCGGCGTTTTCTCATCGATGGCCGCCACCTTCGGGCGCGGCACCATCAGCTGGCGGGCCTGCCGCAGGTTCAGGCGCAGCGCACGATGCAGACGGAGGTGCTCGTCGGGCTCCAGCAGGCCGCCATCGCGGCTTTCAGCGATGAGGAGCTGGATCTCCTGCGGCGAATGGATATGACGGTGGCCATGCTGCGGCGCGCCGACCATCTTGAGCAGCAGCAGTCCGGTGCCGTTCAACCAGCTGATGAAGGGCCGGTAGAGCCACAGCGACCACGTCATCGGCAGCAGGGTATACAGCGCCGTTTGCGTTGGGTACTGGAGCGCAAGCGATTTGGGCACGAGCTCCGCGATGATCACCTGCAGGGCCGTGAGCGCGAGCAGCACGATCACCGCCGACGTGGATTCGGCGGTGGCGGTGGTAAATCCGGCGAACCGTTCGAGCGCCGGCGCCACGGATGTGCCGAACGTGGCCTGCGCGTACGCGCCCAGCACCAGGCTGGCCAGCGTGATGCCGATCTGGCACGCCGCGATGTAGCGGTCCAGGAGCGCGGGCGATTCGAGCGTGGGGAGCAGCCATGCGGCAAAGCGGTTGCCGTTGGCGGCCAGCTGGCGAATGCGGCTGCGGCGCACGCTCACCGCCGCGAACTCGGCGCCGACGTAAATCGCGTTTATCAGGATCAGCGCCGTGATGACGGCGGCCGCGAAGACCATGAGGGGCCAGTATAGGGGCAGCCCAGGGAGGAACAGGCGCGTGAGGTGAGTAGGGCGCGTAAGGCGCGTAGGCCCACCAGCCTCACTCGCCCTACCCGCCCCACCCGCCTCGCTACTGGCGCGCGGTCAGCAACACCTTCACCGTCAGCGGCTTCCCGTCGCGCTGCACCACGACTTCTACTTCGTCGCCCGGCTTGAATTTCCTCAGCGCAACGGTGAAATCGACAAGCGTCTTGATCGGCTGTCCGCCAAACGACGTCATCACGTCGCCTCCGCGAAGGCCGGCGTTGCCTGCCGGACTGTTCTCCCGCACATCGGCAAATTTCACTCCCTGATCTGCCTCGCCGAAATCAGGGATGGAGCCAAAGTAAGGGCCATAGCCCCCAGCCGCGCCCGCGTCGCCGCTCGCGCTTGCCGAGCGGAACGGTGGAAATCACCTGGTTGGTGGCAGCATCGATCACGGAAAGATCGCCGGAGGCCTCGTTGGTGACGTATACGCGCACCTTGGGAAGGGGTGGGGGCTCGGCTTTCTTCTGTTCCGGTGCGCTGCCGCAGCCGGCCAGGAACGCAGCAGTAGTCAATAGAAGAATACGATGGATCATTTTGTTACTCCGGAAGTGGATTTCGATGAGCGCCAATGGAGATCGGCAAAGTCCATATAGCGCTGCCAGTCATAGAGCGTCACGTCGTGTTTGCCCTCTCGTATGTGGTAGCCGATGGTCTTCATGATGGGCTGGTGCACCCCGGGCATCTCTGAGGTTCCGAGACCCTCCAGACCCAATAATTGATAAACCGGGCCGGCGTGCACGGCCGAGAGAAATTCGCCGCGCGGATCGGCCCAAAGATCCTCCTGCGCGCTGGCCACATAGATGGGACGGGGCGCGATCAGCGCCAGCAGCATGTGCTGGTCCAGCGGCAGATCATTCTCCTTGCCGTTGTACTTTTTGAAATTGTCCGCAAACCAGTGCGGGAAAGCCGTGTTGATGCGCTCCACTGTTTCGCCGAATATGCGGCGGCTGAGCGCGGCCCCGCCGCAGCCGGAGTCATTGCTGATCACGATAGCGAAGCGCTCATCCAGCGCCCCGGCCCACAACGCCGCCTTGCCGAGCCGCGAATGTCCCATCAGCGCTACGTGGCGCGCATCGACGTCCTTGTCAGACTCCAGATAATCCATCGCCCGGCTCAGGCCCCAGGCCCAGGCCGCGATGGATCCCCATTCCTCCGGACCGGGGCGCGTTTGCCCTGGTTTGTAGAACAGCGGATGAGGGCCGTTCTGGAATCCGTCGTCGAAGTCCGGATCGATATCGCCGTAGTACATCGTGGCCACGCCGTAGCCGCGCTCGAGGATCTCTTCGATCCGCCAACTGCTGGCATCGGACCCCCGTCCCCGTTCAGAAGCGCGGTGATCCGTGATGCCGAGAGCGGTGTTGTTGCGGACCCATGCTGTGACGATGGGTATAGCCGGGTCCGGGTGGACCGTATGGTTCCCGCCGAAGTTGAGCGCCAGAAAAACGGGCACGGGCTTTGTGCTGCCAGACGGCAGATGCAGCATGAGTTCGGCTTTGAGCTTGCGCCCGTTGTGCGTCATTCCGATGGATACGATCTTGCGAATGGCCTTCCCATCCAATGCCTTGTCTTCTCTGGTGAGAAGCTCGAAATCGAGCTTGGCGGTTTCGGAAGGGCCGCGGCCAAACATTTGCGACTCAAAGAGCCGAATCAGTTCCGGCCGGCGGCGTTTGGTCCAGTCCGCGGCCGTGGCCACCGGCTTGCCGTTGGCCATGATCAGGCTGTCCGGCAGAGTATAGGGCGGGACTTTGGATTCGTCGTAGTTGGCTCCAGCGGGCTGCGCCAGCGCAACGCCGGTAACCAGCAACAGGGTTGCCATCGCCATAATGGTTTGCATCATCTGATAATCTATCAGCATCCGCATGAGGAAAGAAATGACCAAACGAATATTCCTGGTGGCTTTGGCTGCCATCTGCTCCGCCGCCCTGGCGCAACAGGCCAAGAAGAACCGGACCTCGCCCACCGGCTATGACGACACGCCGGTGTTGCCTGGGCAGAAATGGAAGGTCCATGACATCGCGCGACCCCGTCCGCATGTCGTGACGCCGGGGGCAAAGCCCGGAGATCCGCCCACGGACGCGATCATCCTTTTCAACGGCAGGGATTTTTCACATTGGGAGGAGGGCGCCGGCAGGGACAAGCCGGCCCCGGCCAAGGTGGGCTGGAAGCTGGAGAATGGCTACATGGAGTGCACCTCGGGCACCGGCAGCATTTTCACCAAGGAAAAGTTCGGTGACATGCAGCTCCATATCGAATGGGCCGCCCCGGCCGAGATCGACGGGACCAGCCAGTGGCGCGGCAACAGCGGAGTTCTGCTGATGAACCGCTACGAGATACAGGTTCTGGATTCCTGGGAAAACCCCACCTACGCCGACGGCCAGGCGGCGGCCATTTACGGCTTTTATCCGCCACTGGTGAACGCCTCGCGCAAGCCGGGCGAATGGCAGACCTATGACATCTTTTTTGAAGCGCCTGTATTTGAAGGGGAGAAACTAGCCAAGCCCGCCTTCGTTACTGTCGTCCATAATGGAGTGCTGGTGCATCATCACAAAGAGATTGGCGGACGCATGGCGCACCGGGTGGTGGGAACCTATGCCCCGCATGCTGCCGAGGAGCCGCTGGGACTCCAGAATCACGATACCTACGTCCGTTTCCGGAATATCTGGGCACGGCGGTTGAAAGGATATGATCAGCCATAATACAATCGGCTGTCACTAAAGGAGAATGAATTTCATGCATCGTCTGATTGCTCTGCTCTCGCTTACCGCGCTGCTGTTACCGGCGCAAACCAAGAAGATTCTTTTTGCCGGCGCGACGCCGGAACTGGTGGCCGACTATCAATCCGTCACCAGCAAGGCGCGCATTGTGGCTGTCAACCCGCAGAATGTCATGCAGGAGATTGTGGACGCGGATGCCTATATTGGAGCCATAAAGCCTGCCGAGGTGCGCGCGGGCAAGAACCTGAAGTGGGTACAGATTCGCAGCGCCGGCGTGGAAACGATACTTCATCTGTCCGGCGGCAATGACTTGCGCGACTCGAACATCGTCTTGACGAACAATCAGGTTGTGCAGGGGCCGGAGATCGCGGACCACGCCATGTCCATGCTGCTGGCTCATACCCGCGGCCTGCTGACGTTTTTTGAACGCCGCAAGACCGAAACCTGGCAGGGGCGTCCGTACCCCGGTATCGAGTTGCGCGGACGCACGGGCGTGGTGATCGGTGTCGGCGGCATCGGCATGCAGATCGCCACCCGCGCCTGGGCCTTCGGGATGAACGTGATTGGCGTCGATCCGGAAGACATTCCGTATTCCCCGTTCCTGACTAAAGTGGTGAAGCCGGATCAACTCGATCAGGTGCTCCCCCAGGCCGATGTGGTGTTCATCTCCACGCCGCATACCCCGATGAGCCACAAGATGATGGGACCAAAGCAATTTGAACTGATGAAGAAGGACAGCTATTTTATCGCCGTCAGCCGCGGCGGAATCTATGACATGAACGCGTTGGTCAAGGCGCTGGACTCCAAGCACATCGCCGGCGCCGGAGTGGATGTCACCGACCCCGAGCCTTTGCCCAAGGGTCATGCGCTGTGGAAGTTCGAAAACGCCATCATCACCCCGCACATCGCCGGAAGGTCCGATAAGGACGAGGCGCGCATGAACGGGACCATCAAGGAGAATATCCTCCGGTTCGTGGAAGGGCGGCCGCTCATCAACGTGGTGGACAAGCAGAAGGGCTACTAGCGGCCCTCATCCTGTCATTTCACCTGGCGCGGCGGCGAGGGCGTCACGTCCCCGCTGGTCACGGCTATGGAGTGAAATCGCCTCTGCGGATAGCCGTGGTGGGTATGAGTGGCATATAACAGCCGCTAATGCCTCCGCCGATCACTCCGATTCCAATCGCGCTGCTTGTGAACGCATAGGGCGCGGGGACGGAAACGCTCATGAGGTTGCCGTACTGCGCCTCCGCCACAACAGGGGCCAACTTGAGAGCGTCTTCCAATATCTTCAGCTTCGTCTTTTGGTCCGCATTGAGCAGGTCCACGTTTTTTGTTCGGAGCCTGTCAGCCCGATCCTTCATTTCCCGGCAAAGGGCTTCGATTTCGGCGTAGCGGATTCCCAGCGCGGGCGGGTCCAGCGGTTCCCGTGCGGTTTCTTCTCTGATTTCAACCTGCACTTGCCAGATGCGTGCCTGCTTCTCCTGCACGAAGCGGTTATATTCGCCGTTGTTGGTCAGGATCGATTGCAGTTGAGAGTCGGTCAACTGAAGAAACTGCCGAAGCTGCTCGTAGGGTCGAAAAAAACTTTGGGCGAATGCAGAAGTGACGAATAGAAGCAAAACGGCCGGAATTGAGGGCTTCATATGTTTGATAATGCTGATCATTTCGGCTGGCGTTCCGGCGCGGGCGCGATCACGAATTTCGGGGTATCGAACCATCTCTGAGGCGTCCGGTTCATCAGTGGCGCCGCGATTCCACTGAAATCGCCCTGGAGTATTTGAAGGCCTTGAAACGGCAAATAGCACCCACTCACGCCTCCGATGAGTCCACCGGCAAAGGCGCGGCTCCACACGCTGCTGAAACCGTATGGGCCGGAAGAAGAATCGCCCATCCGGTTGCCAAATTGGGCGTCCAAGATAACAGGGCCCAATTTGAGTGCGTCTTCCAGAACTTTTAACTTCGACTTTTGGTCTGGATTGAGCACGTCTCTGTTTCGGGTTTGGAGTTTTTCCGCCCGATCCTTCATTAGGCGACAGATGGCTTCGATCTCAGCGTAGCGGATGCCAAGCGCGGCCGGGTCCAACGGTTCCCTTGCGGTTTCCTCACCGATTTCCATTTGCACTTGCCAGATACGTGACTGCTTTTCATACACGAATCGATTGTACTCATCGTTGGACGTCAGGATCATTTGCAATTGTGAGTCCGTCAACTGGAGAAACTGTTTTACCAGCTCCAGCGGTTGCCTGAAATTTGGCGTGGGTTGAGCCCACACCGAAGCGGCGGAGAGTAGAAAAACGGCCGGAATTGAGAGTCGCATATATGGCTTCCTATATGCCAATAATACGCCTCTCCGGTTCGGATGGTTTCAAAGGGATTCCAGCCGGACGAGCATTTGGACTAGAATAACCAGTGAGAGGGCGTAAATGAGAAACCTGTTGATCTGCTTGCTGGGTTCTGTTCCCCTGGTGCTGGCTGGTCCGGCTGCCGGTCTGGTGCAGGTGGAGATCGTGGAAGATCTTCCGGCTGGAAAAGAGCTGCTCGTTGGCGCTGGAACTGTAACCGGCCAGTACACCGAACCGGCCTTCGCCTTTCTCCACACGCCCACAAAGTTTTCTCCTAACGCGATCGCCCTGGACCGTTCGACGCCGTTCCTGCTGCGCGCCCTGTACCGCCGATCCATGCCGGCAGGGGAATACAGGTTCCGGCTACGCGCCCGGGGTGCGGCCATTTTTGTAATTGATGGGAAAGAGGTGGCCCGGACGGAGCCGCAAAAACCGAACACTTCGGGCGATGATCCCGTACCTCCGCCCGTCGTACGCGATGGCACGCCGCTGCGTCCGGCCTCCTATCCACACCAGGACGTTCTGGTCAAGGTTCCCCTCACTGGGGCCGAGCATGAATTCACGCTGGTTGCTGTAATCGGCGGCAAAGGGCTCTATCCCTCGCCCGGTGAGTTGGCGCTCAGCTATTCACTCAATGGATCCCTTGACCGGTTGCTCGGTCCGGATCAATCACCCTTGCTTACAGACGCTGCCTGGGAAGCCTACGAAGCCGCGTCTGAAAAAAGGCATCGCGAGGCCGACGTTACGGCACGGCGTGCCGCGAGCCAAGAGGTCACCGAGGCGTGGAACAAGCGCCATGTCAGTGTGCGGGAGCGTGTAGGGGCGAAGCCCGGCCCGGCGGTTCCCCATACCGGACTGCCCGCCAATAACGAAATCGATCAGTTCATCGGAGCTCGTCTGGAGCAAGCCGGCGCAAAGCCCAATGCCTTGACGGGAGACGTGCAGTTTCTACGTCGAGTCACGCTCGACACTACCGGCCTGATTCCCACTGCCGCCGAGATCCGCGCGTTCCTGGCAGCCGAGCCCCGCACACGGCGTCAACAGGCCATTGACCGTCTGCTCCAGAGCCCCTCCTGGGCCGATCACTGGGTGAGCTACTGGCAGGACGTACTGGCCGAAAATCCCGGCATTCTCAAACCCGACTTGAACAACACCGGCCCGTTCCGGTGGTGGCTGCACCAATCTTTCTCCGACAACATCCCGCTGGACCGGCTGGTGACCGAACTGATCGAGATGGAGGGCAGCCAGCATCTGGGCGCTCCCTCCGCCTTTTCCCAGGCCACGTTGAACGATGCGCCGATGGCCGCCAAGGCCGACATCATTGCCCAGGCTTTCCTCGGTGTAAAGCTGCAATGCGCCCGCTGCCACGACGCGCCTTTCCATCCCTATAAGCAGCAGGACCTGTTCAGCATGGCGGCGATGCTGAACGGGAAGCCTTTGAAACTTCCTGCCACCAGCACGGTTCCGATGCGCGAAGGCGGCCGGAAGCCAGTGGTGAACGTCGCCTTAAAACCCGGCCAGATGATCGCTCCGGAATGGCGGTTCCAGTCGCTGGTGGACCATGCCGAAACCGGAGACCTCCCCACTTCCACCGGAATTGCCTCGCGGCGTGAAGTAGCCGCCTACATTGTCTCCGCCGACAACATGCGATTCGCCCAGGTGGTGGTCAACCGGGTATGGAAACGTTACATGGGCGCCGGAATCGTGGAGCCGGTGGACGATTGGACGCGCGGGAAGCCTTCCGATCCGGAGCTGCTCGACTGGCTGGCCCGCGAATTCATGCTCAATGGCTACGACATGAAACATCTGGCCCGGTTGATCCTCTCCTCGCACGCCTATCAGCGCATGCCTGCCGGGCTGCCTCAGGAGATGATGAGCCCGGCCAAGCGGCTCTTCGCCGGACCGGCGCACCGCAACATGACCGCCGAACAACTGGTCGATTCGCTGCATCTGGCCGCCGGAAAATCGCTCGATAGCGAGCAGATGAACCTGAACCCGGCCGGTGACCGTTCCGCGAAGCAGTTCCTCAATATGGGACGTCCGGAGCGCGGCTGGCAGATGACGGCGCTCTCCAATGAACGGGACCGTCCCGCGCTGGCGCTCCCCATCGCGCAGTCCATCGCCGATGTTATGACCACCTTCGGCTGGCGGCAATCGCGCCAGAATCCGGCCACCGAGCGCGACGATGCCGCCTCGCCCATGCAGACTCTTATCCTGGCCAACGGAGTGCTGGGAACGCGGATCGCGCGCCTCTCCGATGACAGCGCCTTTACAGAGCTGGCTCTGGAGGACTTACCGCTGCCAAAACTCATTGACGAAAGTTTCCTGCGCATCCTCTCCCGCAATCCGACCATCGAGGAGCGGCGCACGTTCGTCAATTTGTTGGAGCCTCATTACGCAGCCCGGAGAGTGGCCGGGGCCAAGAAAGTCGACGCGAGGCGCGAGTCCGACGGCCGGGTGTCCTGGTCGAATCACTTGAGCGCGGAAGCTACGGTGATTCGCATGGAAGAGGAAAGGAAACTCCGGTTCGGATCGCAACCCACCCAGCGCTTGAAACCCGAATTCCGCGAGCGCTATGAAGATGCGCTGTGGGCGATGATCAATACACCCGAATTCGTCATGATGCCCTAGAGATCTAATCTTGAAAACGGCGAGTACCACTCGGCAGGCGTTCTATGGCAGTTGTGCCCAACGTTCCACACTACATTCGGATCAAGGGTTTACCAGGGTCTCCGTTCATTGAACTTCCTACGTTTCCTTTGTGCAGCGCCCGGGCAGCCAATTTCTCCATGTATGTCTCCCACAACACCTCGCTGGGTGCTATCCACAAAAAAGTCAAACATTTCAAGATGGCCCATTCTCGACAGCGTGGTTCGGACCAGCGGTTGGATCGTTCTGGTGTGTCAGATTTCTCTCTCTCTCTCCCCCTCCCTCCCTCCTGACTACCACCGGCGCTCCGATTCTGCGCGTGTTCCGCAGATAGGTCCGAGTCCGGCCGATATGCGAGGCATGTGGTATCCAAGGACTCTTGCCCTCCTCGCCTTATGCATACGCATTGGGCTGGCGGCTCTCCATGTCTACGCATTGGATTGGTTAGCCGAGTTGGGTGACGGCTCCGCCAACTTGATCGACCCTGGCCGGACGTTCTGAACCCGGCTGATCTGCTGGTTAACGCTCACTCGGGGCACCACGTGCCGAATTCGACGCGGTCGGCACCCTTGCAGGTCCGCCTCTGGCCGTCGGACTTGACGCATCGTCTCTGGCCCTTTGGCACTACAGCGAGTGGGAATTGACAGCCTATTGCAGACCGAAGGTCGCGGATCCGACAACCACGCGAGCAATCGTGATCTGCACCAGATAGCTCCCCGGCCCCAACGAACTGGGATCGAGGTTGTACACGTACTGACACGCGGCTGTATCGATGCGGAAGGACGTGCCATTGTCGGAGGACGTTGAGAAGGTGTCCACATTCACCACTCCCGCGGCCGTCCCTGCAATGCGGGTCACCCCGATGGTGGCCGGCGGCAGCGCGCACGCCGGCGCGCCGTTCCGGTTAAGGCTGAACTTCACTGGGACTGCACCGCGGTTCGCTTTAAACACACTCGAACCGTTGGCGCTGATGGGTGACTGCACCGCGGCGCCGTACACGGACTCGAAGATGGCGAACGGCGAAAATGAAGTGACGCTGCCGCACACGACCCTCGTACTAATGTTCACCGAGGTGGTTACATCCACCCACGCACCCGATACGTAGTGAAATAGCCGGATGTTCGATACACTCCCGAAGGAGACACCGCTGTAGCTCACGCAAACCGTGACTGGTCCGGAGAACACCGCCGTTGTGCTGAGGTTGTAATACACCGGAGGCTGGCCGAGCTTGAAGCCATCGGCAGGCGGCGCGCCGGTACCGGCAGTGGTCAGACTCGTGGTACCGGGCTGCGTGACATTGTCAAACGTCAAAGTGACCGGCGAGCTGCCCGTCACCGTGTCCACAGGCAGTGAACCTACATTGGTTCCCGTGGGCGTGGTGCCCGGTGTCAACTCAACAGCGCCAATGTCACAGGCGGCGCCTTGAGGCCGGGCGACGCCGCGCTGGTCGGATACAATGGGGGCGCCGAAAGCGTCCGTGCAATCCGCTGTCGGCACTGCGTCGATTGCCGGGCTACCGAGGAGCGGCGCGTGTGTTGGTGTCCGGCCTCCATTGTTGGCCAAAGGGCCCAGGAGAGGGTTCGTGCTGTTCATGTCGCCGCTGCCGGTGAGCCCACAAGAAGCATCACTGGTTAT
>Ga0080064_1003548_pt1 | contig 22150 bp, 10 predicted proteins | sample Subgrocontami54m_FD_69260 | JGI IMG/M metagenome (GOLD analysis project Ga0080064, IMG submission 69260) | Subsurface groundwater microbial communities from S. Glens Falls, New York, USA - GMW46 contaminated, 5.4 m (SPADES assembly) (version 2) ...
AATAAATTCCAGCACGAGGATTTATTCTTCTAGCTTGATCAATCATATCTTGTCCAAATTGTTGTTTACTTTCTGCCACAGCTAAATCAATTTCAATTGGATCATATTCAAAGATTATCTTCGCCAGATCTATAACCTTTACAGCTGGTGTACCTTCTCCTATAGCTATTTCTATATCCTCCAATTTCTTTTTTCTCGCAGCATTATCCTCATTATTATTATTATTATTATTTATATTCATTTCAATGATTGCTAAGGTAGTTTGAGTTGTTTAGGATATAGTGGAATACTACTAATATAATAATAATATACACAAAGAAACAACAAGAATATCTGTGCTGACAGATAAATGCAACAGCAGATTTACAATGAATGAACAATAATAGTATAGTAGAATAGAGATTTAATTAATAGCACAATCTAAATATTGGAGATTCAATTATATCTGCTAACAACTAATATAAATATATGCAGCTATTTTCGATGAATAAATAATGCTCTGCCTGAGAACAGATTACAGCTACAGCTATCAGTATCTTCCAGTTTGTAGTGAAAATCCATAATAATGGATTGCAGATGAATTTGGAGTAGAAACATTCTTACTGATAGATTTGGAAAGTTTTATCTATTTCTATCTAGAGAAAAGCTTCTACGATTATAATACGCTACGAAGACTGTAAAGAAGAAATAGCAATTAGAAACGATGAGCATGTTGAATCGTTCTATTATTAATATGATTAATAAAATAGGGCTTCTAATACAAATAATTCAAATTTGGCAAATTCATTTATTGCTACAGTTGATATAATTCAGAGTGCCACCTTCAATTCAGTACAAATTAATAAAATAATGAATACAATAATATATAATAATAATACATAGGGGTTATTCACATACAAATACAATATTTCTATTCTTCCATTGGTTTATTTTCTCCAGTTTTATTTCTCCAAGCCAAATTTTCTACACCATAATCAAAGAGTAATTCTTCTCCAGCTTGTATATCTCTAATTGCAATCATAGCTACAAATAAACGCTGATGATCTTCTGATACTCGAGACTGAGGTTTTAAATTAGCAACACGTTCTGTAGAATTAGTTTTATTTGGTGCATCATTGAAATAGCGTGCTAATCCCCAATTCTTTTCATCAATGGTAGTGGGATCAATAGCACTAATTAGTTTTTGATTGCTATTAGCTGGTTGAATTGTTACAGCAGCAGGTAACCATAACATATAAGAACCACGACCTGCTGCTGCATGTTCTTGGTCTTTAATTTTTGCTTCAGCATGAGTGAATTCTTCTCCATCAAATATTGCTACAATAGCTGATCTAGGAATTGTTTTAGTGCAATAAACACCATATCCTATTTCATCACTAATAAATCGCTTTTCTAAACCAAATTCTTGTATACGAGCTTCATTAAATGATTGCTTAGTAATAGTAGAATTTGGTTCTAATAATTCATTGAACTCAATGTTGGAAACTAAACAAAAATCAGAGCGATTTGAACGACGTAAAGAAGCTTGATTATTGTTTGTTTCTTTGTTTTCATCCATTTCAACATCAGGATCAGTATTTTCTAATTGGACAGAAGCATTATTATTATTAGTATTATTATTATTATTATTATTATATATTAGATCAATATTATAATTTTCAATTGGTGTCCAAGATATTTCAAAGCCAATATTATCATCAACTGCAATTCTCTGTGCTAACGCTTTTTGGTATTCCATAATATTATTATCAGGATCATGGAATTTAGGTTTGCAGGAAAGGAGTAATAGTTTTGTTAATGTAGGATATTCTACTGGTAATATTCTACTAGTAGTATCTGATTCATTATAATTATCTATTAATGATTGCAAGAAACACTTTAAATTGTATATAGTCCATATACCACATGAATAACTATCATCTTGCCTTTTAACTAACTCTTTGCATGTATTTAATTGATTAACAATTATTAAATCTAATTGAACAATATCGATTTGGAAATGCATAGCTACAAGTTTTTTAACTAATAATATATTATCATTATTAAATCCCCAATAATTAGCTAAACCTAATGAATCCAATATAGCCAATTCTCCTTTTAATGATTTAGAGGAAGAATTAGCAGTATTTGGTAATATAGGAAAATACAATAAATAAATCCAAAAATGGCCTTGCAATATTACAGGAATAATCCATAATGATTTATATGCAACTTTATTCAGCTTCATCAGTTTCGATTTAGTTTTAACATTGTAAACCAATTCCATTGTAGGTACTATTGTGTGTTGGTTTGTTTTCTGAATAATCGTTTTGAAGAACATTGGATCAAAGAAATATATATTGTTTCTAATATTTTGATGCAATTGAACATAGTAATATTTACAGCAACAAGCTACTACACTATCATCTAAATGCTGATTAAGACTAGATAATGAATCCCAACCTATCTGACTGAGGTATCCATAGGTTGGATAAATCCCATCATGAGGAGTATCATCATTATCGCTAATAATAATCTCATCTTTATTTGTTGTGTTATTGTTTGTTTCTTCTTTTTCCTCCATTTCAACATCATTACTCTCTGATTGAATAGAAGCATTATTATTATTATTGTTATTTGCTAATTGCTCTGTCTGCTCTATTTCTCCATCTTCCATTGATTCTTTAATAATTAAAGCATTTCGTACAGTTTCTTCATAATCTCCTAGCCTAATATTATTATTATTATTATTATTATGATTGTTATGATTATTATTATTATTACGGAATATATATTGTTCTTCTGGAGCAATATCTTTATCAGCTGTTTCATGTTGGTCTGTATTTGTTAGATCAGTTAGAATTTGACCATTTGGAGTTTCTAATATCATATGAATAGCAACTTGATCCTTGTGAGATAAACCTCTCAAACGATTTTTTACACCTGGATCATTGATATTATCATCTTTTGGCGATTCTGGTTGTATTGCTGACTTTTTTGCTAATTGTTCATCATTAGATGTAGCTAAACTGGCTAAACTATTAGCCAATTTTCTTTTTCTCTCTTGCTGTGAGGAATTATTAGATCTTTGTTTCTTATTCAATTCTTCATTAGTTACTGATTCAGGAGAGGTTTGCTTTCGTTTATTGTTGTTATTATTACTATTATTATCCTTCTCTTCATCTAATTCTTGCTTTTCATCAACAGAATTATCGTTATCATCATTTCCATCTTCCACTAATGGATCTTGTGCTCTTTCTTCAATACTATTGATAATTTTCTGAACAAATAATTTGTTCATCAACAAACCAAATATACGCCGTGGCCAACCACTTGATAATAATTCTAGATCCTCTTCCTTCTCTGATTTGAATACCTCTTTAATTTGTCCCCATGATATACAAACTGATTTTTCAATAGTGTCATAACATGCATTGGGTAGAAAGTCTGACTGAGTCTGTTTATCATGTGTCTTAATAATTGGACGATATTGCTTGTTTGGACCAGTAATGTGTTGATTTGGAACTTTATTTCCTTTTTCATCTACACGAAATATTGTATACCCTTCTTCATCAACATCCCAAATTGGATCAAGATCTTGTTTCCACCGATATAGAGCAGCTAAACCAAACGCCATTGGAATATGAAGTGAATTGGAAGCACAAGCAGTTCGCATATTGTTTGTAATTTCATGAGGTGTAAATATTAGATTCTGTGAAGCTTCTTCCAATTGATCCTCCTTTGATTCGTTCTTTTTTTTTTTCTTTTTCGATTTTTTTTCTTTATCTATGAATGCACCTGCTTTTAAAGCTCTCTTAACATGACTCTCAAGCAGCCAGTTTATTGTTTCTTGGCCCAATTTGCCTGATGATAAAACATTCTTAACATCATTATTATATTCTGGCAATAGCATAGATTCGTGTAATTGATAACAATATTCCAATACTTTTTTTCTGTCTTCTTTATTATCGAAGTTGTTCCTATCAGGTTCAAACCAGACAACTTTTAAATAAGGATTATCAGCCGATTTAGGATTCACTATAACCTCCATAACAATAGCTAAACAGACAGGATATGCAGGATATTTGAGAGCATCTAATTCTATAGCAATAATCATTCCAGGTTCAATTTCAGCTCCCCAGTCTTGAGTTTCATAAGTTGATTTCTCATTTTCACGAATCCGTTTAGAAGTAAATAGAGAAGGTTTTAACTTGCCATTTGAATTAATTCCATTATGAGCAGAAATTCTTTTATTGTTTTCTTGATCTATAGCTGCTTGTCTAACTTTCACTGCTGTTGCATCAGGATTACGTCCAAATGTAGGTGCAGCTAATGGTTTACTGAAAAATCCTCGGAATCGATCAGGATGGGTTTTTCTATGATCTAAAAACTGTTTGGTTAATGCATTTTTATCTCGGAGTAACTCTTTTCTTTTGGTTTTTTCCTCTTCTGTATTGGTTTTCAGAAAAGATGGAATCACAATTTCACTAAGCTGAGTTTGAAATGGTTCACATTCAGGACAAGAAGTAGATTTAAGCTGCTTGTCACTTCGTTTCTCATATTCCACCCATTCCTTTTTTTCACGATGATCCTCTTCTTTGATCTCCTCTGTAGGAGCTCCTTCAAATGCTTTAGCTCCATAAGAATATTTGATACAATAATCTACAGTTTTCAATATATCCTTGAAATGTTTAACTTTTAATAAAGATTTATAAGCAGGATCACCTGCAGTTTTTAAAGTTTGAGTAATTGTCTCATCCAATAATTTAATTCCTACTTCATACAAACCAGTGTTTGTTTCAGTATGACTAGAACGCAATGATCTTCCTGGTAATGGTCTCATGGTATTAGTGTGAGAGTTTGAATATTCACGAGGCCAAAGCCATACTTCAGTAGGATAATCAGCATTCCAAGTAATCTTCATTAAATGAGGATTTTGTATTCCTTGAAAATCATCTAGTATTTTACCTAAACCTAAATCGTCGTCAAGAAATTGACGAAAAGCAGCAACACGAATAACTTGAGCAATCATTGGCATAGCAGAAGTGCATTTACGAACTTTAGTGCTGAATTTATTAATTCCAGTCTCCTTTTTCCTTCTTTTTTCATTACTGCTACTAGTAGATGAAGTATTATTGTTATTATCTGTAGTTGGACCATCCTCATGTTCTAATTCATCATCTGTATCATCTACAGCTGAAGCCACTTGAGACTTAGCTACTTTAATATGACTTGTGTATGCTTTTTGTAATAGTTTTTGTAATTCACTCATAGTAATTGCATTATTCTGATTTAAAGCTACTGAAAAACGCGAGAATACTTGATCAATCTTATCATGAGTATGACCTACTACTTCAAATCCTAGTTTAATTGATTCAAAATATCCTTGTGCTACTAATAATGCTAAATAACCAATCAAAGTTTTATTTTTATTATCTTTGCCACAGTTATCTAATTGAAGATGTAATCTTCTTGGTAAACGATTAGGATAAGTCAATACAGCACATTTGTCAGGATCATGTTCACAATCCTTACAGACTTGATTAGAATTATTAATACTAGGACGAAATTGTGTATTATCAGTACAACCTATTTCCGGTTCTGCATGAAAATTATTAGTATTTTCTTTTGATTCCCCAGATTGTTGTTTAATAATTTCACCTGTATGACGAAAGATTTTAAGTGGAGGAGCAGCTAATGATTTTCTTAAGAAATCATGAAGAATAGTTACAGTTAAATCAGAATCGTTAGGAATAGATTCATCACAAATATAAGCAGCTGAAGGAATAGGACCTCCTACACATAATATTCCTCTAATATGAAGTTTCATTTTAGCACCTGAATCAATTACTTTAGCACGTTTATTAAGTGCAATATGAGGGATTCTTGATTTATTCTGATCCATTCCATCCATAGTAATAACCCAAATATCATCTGGAGTAGTACTTGCTATATTAATTTGACTGTAATAATATTCTCGTTCTGCTTTTGCTTGGGCAAGATGTTCTTTTAAAGCTTTGCTCCAACTTTGTTTAGCATTAGCATTAATAGTCTTTTTAATTCCGTTTCGCAATCGATTACATTCATTACAACTAGCAATATTCTTATTTCTGCTTAATGCAACATATAACTCTTTATCTTGATTATCATTCCATGTTTTAATAAATCTACTAACTGTACTATTAGATATACAACATCCTGCAATACCAGCTTGAGATTTACCTATATCATTAATCTCATCAGTTAATTCTTGAACTGAGTTAGCATGTAAATGAGCAACAGTACGATGACCAGAACGAGTTTCTGAAGGATTAATTTGGCTTGAATTTTCTATTATATCACGTAATATATCTTTTGCTCTTTCTACTTCAATACTATGTCTACCAATTCTTCCTTTTGAACCATGTTCAGCTGAAACGAAACGTTTATGTACACATTCATAGAAATAATTGTTAATTGAACCATGAGAAATTCCAAATAATGTACAGTAACAATGTAAACATAATTCATCTCCTCTATAATTACATTTAATTTGTGCAGGAGTTAATGTTTCTAATGTTGCTTCAACACGATTATTTAATTCTTCTAGTATGTTCTCTTGTTCATAATCCTCTGAATTATCTATTGCATCATATTCAGAATCTTTTCTTTTTTCATTAATTTCCTTTATTATTTCAGCACGGGTTTCACTTCTCTGACGATCTAAAAACCGATGAATTACATTAAAAATGGTTTGTTTCTTCTCTCCGGACATTTGTAATTCTACTCTATCTTCATATACTTGCAATACATTATGAACAGCTGGTTTTGAAGGAACATTAGTAAAAATATGTCTGTTGGTGAGACAACTATTGCAATTTTTCAATGATTGATAATCATACATTAATGCTGTTACACTACACCAGGCATGACATTTTACAGGAAGTACTGCTTTTGTTCCCCTACAATAACAAAGAGTATCTTCATCAGCACAATTACACTGTTGACTAGTACTACTCCCACTACTAGGACTACTAATAGTACTATCTTCACTAAAATATACATTAGAACTCTTTCGCTTACGATTCTTTTCTACAGTTGCATTACATTCATTTTCACACTTGTTGCAGAAACACAATTCAGTATTTTCTGTCTTATGACGAGATGTAGAACAGAAATGTTCATAGCGCTTTTTTACTAATTGAGGAAAAGTCCTTCCATTCAGAATTGCTTTTTCTACATCTTCATCAACTCGTTTATATTGACGCTCGCGTCTTCCTCCTCTTTTCTTTTTCTTCTTGTTTTCGTCTGTTGTTTGGTTTTCATTCTCATCAGATAGTGGTTCTTGTTGAATATCTGTTTCTGATTGGCTGGATTGTATTTTCTCTTGTTTCTGTTGTTCCAACAAACGTTTAGTTTCTTTTTTCTGTTGTTGCTCAAGTTTTGCTTGAGAGCGTCGAAATTTTCTCAAACGCTTAGCTGAATTTAACCGCTGTTTCTGTGTATCGGAAGAGGAATTCTCAGAGTCTGAATTCTCAGAGCTACTATTATTGTTTACTGTAGAAATTGTTTCAGGTACAGTAATAGCACTACTACTAACACTTAATAATCGATTGGAATTAACTGTATGTTTATTTGATCCTTCTTCTTCATCAAATTCATCATCATCATCAGTTACTGCATGATTATACAGTTCTTCTGTTTGTTGGATATTATTAACTGTTGGTTGACTCGTGTGATGAGAATTCTTTTCTCTATGTAAATGATTACTAGGAACTTCGTCATTTTTTGTTTCATTAAATTGAATAGATCGTGCTACATTACATTTTGTATCATTTTTAGTAATTGGTAAGTTTACATTAGATTGTGTTGTTGTATGTTCAACAACATTTAATTTACGTTTTTGACCTGTTCTAGTATTGAATGCAATTACTTTAACAGAATTTAATGATCTTGTAGTAGAAGGTGTATTAGGTGTATTAGGAATTGCATAAGAATTATTATTAAATTTAATAGTTGGACGAGTAGTATTAGGACCTTTAGGAGTAGAAGATTGATTGATGCGATGATTAGCAATCGAGTTAATTTGAACTAAAGGTGGAGATTTAGCATTAGAATTATTTTTTAATGGTGTAACAGGAGTTGACGAAGCAACGTGATGATTCAAATTCCCATTCGAAGATATATTTGTTAAATTAGGACTGGATGCATGTTGATTGTTGTTGTTACGATTGGTGTTTGGAATGTTTTCTGTAGAATTTTGGCTTGTCAAAAAAGGTGCTCTTTTCTGTTCACCCACTTCATTTATGACATTTAATTCATCTTGTCCATCAGCAGACAAAGTTGACATTCTTGATATAGATCTATTCTTTAATCCATTATTATCCTTCCTCTTTAGAATTAAGTTCCTCTTAATTGGTTCTGTATTATCATGATTAGAAATACAATTTACATTACATTCACTACAAAACCATTCAGGAGCTAATTGTGGTTCAGAACCTAATGCTAATAATTCAGGTAAACATTTCTGATGATATTGTATATTACATGGATATTCTTTATTATTAGTATAACATTTCTGTTTACCACTACAAAGAATCATTGGATTAGAATCATCCCAATCATTTTTAAAACATTCATTACAAGATTCTTTATAATCAGCCCAGAATTTTTTTCCATAATCAAATAATAATTCATCACCTTTTACTATATCCCTTTCTGCACGTATTTCAACTAAACGATAATCTGCAGTAGAATTTGGATTATTTTCCCACTCTATGAAATATTGTTCATTTAAATGCATTTTGACATTAGCTTTTTTTACTTTAGTACCATGAGTACAGTTAATAATTGCTCCCAATGACATTGGATCACCTAGAAAATTTAATGATACATATTTATTGTGCTAGTAGTTAGAACTCAATTAAACTGCACTACAATAATAAACTAATTAATTATTTAAAGCAAAACTCACCCATTAACACATATTTCGCTGTATTATAATTTTTTCTTTTCAATGGAACACCAGTATGAATTGATAACAATAGACGATCAACAACAGCTATTTCTTCTGTTATACCACGATAGTACATTATAAGATCCCTGTACACTCAATTAACAGTTAGACTAAGTTAGTTTTAAATTTGTGGTAAATTTGTTTGTTAACTGTACTAATTATAATTTGTGTAAACTTACCCTTTTTTAATGTTTTCCTCAGCTATAAGACCAATTAATCCTGGTACTTCTTCTACTTCTTTACTTGGTACAAGTTTTATTTTCTTAAACAATCCTTTATCTACATCTGCAGGAGCATAATTAATCTCTCTGTTTGATAATGCTGCTAATAATACATTTCTTTGCTTTCTAAGGAAAGTAATCCTCTTACTAACTATGATCTGAGTTTCAGACTGCATTTCAGTATTAAATAGATGAATAATGAAATGTGGAATGTGTTTATTGCTTCATCTACAAGCTGTGAAGAATGAATATTCAAAAGGCGCGGATTGAACAGTTAAAGGCGGGAATTTGATTCTGACCCTCATCTTATCGAAGGCAATAGATGTAATTAACTATATATTATACATTTCAGAAGAATATGAAGAGGTGAATCGAATGATACTATTATTTACCTGCTTATTCATTTAATAATAGGTAATTTTAAGCGAATTTGGAATGCGAAGAGACAAGGTTTTGCATTACAATTCCACAATTCATCGAGTTTCAATGCCATTGTATCAAATTCATAATGAATAATCATAACCAAGATAAATCTCGTCATCGTTTAAATGGTGCTACTCAATCTCCCGTGATTTCTGAAACAATTGACGAAATTAGGTAAGAATATTGATCAACAGATATTTCGCATTCTGCCAAATAAGAATTTTCTACAAAGAAGAAATTCGTGTTTGTTGAACCACTTTCGGTCAGAATTTTACCAATATGTAAAGGAACTCGATCGCACTTTAAGACAATCCAATATAATCTAACTCCATCTTTTTTGGTTTTGATATATATGTTTATGTTATTGCCAGTGATAATGATGTAAATGAGAAATTGCCAAATTCCAGGAGAGAAGCAGATGATAATGATGATAATGAACTAAATCATATTCAAATATCTCCTATTAAATTAAATACTCCTACTGCAAAGAATAAGGTTAATTCTCAAAATAATCGCAATTATTATGATAATTTGCTAGATGAAGAGATTACTACTCCCATAAAAGACAACAATGATATTTCAATTGAAGAACAATTTCTAGCTGAATCAAATAATAAAAATGATAACAATTCTTCTATTCCAATTGAAGAATCTACTGAATTAAATACTGGAGATGATACAATTGAACATCTTTATGATACAAATGATTATGATGAATTTACTAGTGATTATAAAACAGGTACTCATTTCAATGCTTGGGCAGCTTTAAAAGAAATACATGAAACTAGAAATTTGTACTTTGATGGAACACGCAGAAGAGAAAGAAATATATTTAATCCAGAGATAGGAATAGCTACTACTACATTACGTCCACCAGGATCAATATTCTTTTGGCAAGCAATACCTGCACATAAGATTACTACAAATAGCATGTTATTTGAACAAATGGCTACAGCAGCAGATGGCGATTGTTTAATTCGTTGTTTGTTGCGATTGAAAAATATACAAAAATATGATTCTCGTCATAGAAATATGTTTGGTGAACCAACAGATAAACAAGAAAAGAAACAAGAAGTGAGTGAAGTAAAAGCATTACGATTAGAATTAGCTGATTATTTTGAGAATAATTCAGAAAAATTTGAAAGTTTAGATGGAATGGACAGAGAACTACCTATATTGCGGAAACCTAAAGAATGGGTAGATGATCGTGTATGTAAAATTTATGAAGATATGACTGGAATTAAAATTATTATATTGCAGATTAAAAAACAGAATATTACTACAGGAAATCTAGTTTATGATATTGAACAACCTGAAGCAAAACAGGATTTAAAGTTAATAAATAGTCAATGTTATGTAGACAGGAAAATAGCGTTTGTTTTGTATGAATCTAGTAATTCAACTCAATCTGGTGATGCACATGAATTTGGTCATTATAGTCCTTTATTATGGCGAGAAGATCTACAACAATTTGCTTCTTTAATGGGTTCACCGAATAATATTTATCAGTCATCATTATTAATCCCTATTGCATCCCATATTAATAATCAATTTCTTGTTACAGAAATTCAATATAAACCTAACCATGGAATGGATAAATTATTACAAGGTAATTTTATTGCAACAGGGGATATTGTCGAGGCATCCTACACAAATGAACAAGGAGAAGAAACAGTATATGAAATAGTTATACTCGCTACTGTATTTGAATTAGAATATTCTTCTAATAAAACAATACTTAAAGCACAAATTTATGGAGTTCCATTTGCAGATGAAGATGCAACACAGATTACAGTGTTTGGTTTTGAACCAAATAATATTCGTAAAATAACCGGAACACTAAGTGTAGAAGATTTCAGTGAATTTGTCTTGAAGGAGTGTATGTGGGAAGTCTGGGAAATGCTTTATCAAAAAGAAAAAACATGTAATTCAGAAGATTTTATTACTAATGAAAATAATACAGAAGACACACATTCTGATAAAGATGATAGTTGTTCTATGGAAGAATTTCTCAATCCACAAAGCAAATCAACGTTAACTGTTTCCCCACAACTGTCCAATGCATCGATTAATAACAGTCGTGCTGAAGGAGAATTACCACAACTTGAAGGACAAAATAAAGGAGAACCTGCACCAACCAGTAAAGCAAAACAAAATAAGAAACGAGAGAAAAAGAAACCAGATACAATAAACGATAAAACAGCTAAGTTCACAAATTCCATGCGGCTTAGAGCTAGAGATTCTATCGCTCCTCCTAAGCGAATATATAATCCCCGAACTCCTGCATCAAAGAAACAAAAGAAACAGAAATTAGATACAAATTTAAGCGAAGTAGAGAATTTTAATGATAATAATAATTCTGGTAGTTCAAGCAAAAAGAAAAGGAAAAGAACACCTCGCAAAGAATTTATAAGTCCATTTGCTTTATTTATGAAGTTGAATAAAGAAGATATTAGAGAAGAATTAAATAATACACCAGGTGCTAAAAAGGGTAAAAATGCTGTTAAGTTGCACAAAGTTGCTTCAACATTATGGGCTGCTTTAACTGGAAAACAGCGAGAAGAATGGATAGATTTAGCTGCAGAGCATAATGCGAAACATTATCATGGTCCGAAGAACCAACCCCAAGCAAAATCCCAATCAAAGAAAATGAAAGGAAGTAAAAGAAAGAATGAACTAAATAAACAAAATGCTGATACAGAAGCTTTGGAAACAATTAATTCAAACTCGATTGCAGGGAAGAAAACTTCTAAACAGCCCATTCAAACAGAATTAGAAGATAAAGTGGAACATAAAGCAGAAGCAGAATTCCAAAATCCTGCTGGTAAAGCTAAGAATCTCAGAACTACACGAAATTCAAGCAATGAAGAAGTTCAAGATCCTAATGAAATACCACCAGAACGTAATTCTAACAAGAAACAGAAACCAAATAATATAGAACCAATCAATTTAGCTAAGATTATAACTCAAGCAACTGTTCAAGCAGGTACTAAACAAGCAGAAATATTAGCCGGAAGTCTAACACAAGTATTGAGCACAGTATTAAACAAATTCAATGAATCACAGCACACAATTGCTAAACAAATTAAAACATATAATAGACCACGAGTATTATCTGTACAAAATCTTATACAACGAAGTAATGAGACTACGGAGAATGCTGGTGTTAAGGACAACAAATCAATAAAGCAACAACCAGAACAGAAATTGCAGAATATCCATAACAAAGAGAAACAAGATGTAGAAGAACAGGAGGAACAATATTTGCGCAGTCCAGATATTAAGACAAAAAAGAGTAAAAAGAGTTTAGCTATAGAACACAATTCAGGTAGTAGTCAATTATCAAACAGTAGTAGTACAAGTAGTAGTACGAGTAGTAGTAGTAGTAGTAATAGTAATAGTTCTTCTGATGCTAGAAAGGTACTATTCAAACATAGTCAACGAACAAAATTACGAAATGAACGAGAACGATTGCGACAACAATTCGAATTGGAGCATCAAATTGACAAACTCGAATTAGCGAATCGTAGAGATGATAGTGATTTTGAACATGATTTTATGCTTGTAGCTGGGAATAGTAAAAAGAGAAAGAAGAAGAAACACAAATCAAAGAGTAGTAAAAAGCACAAAAACAAGCGACAAAAGAAACTATAGCAAGTTTAATTTCAACTATTTATATTCCATTAATTCCTCAAAATCTCTTGGGTAATATCGATTACGCAATTCAATGCATTCGTTAATTTTCTTTGCTGTATTATTAAATCTGATGTATTATATTTCAATTCATGATTCTACTAGTATCTGCGTCAAACAATCTATATCTGTTATTAATTTCAACACTGGTTTCCAGCTACTCTTGGGTCTATTATCCAATTTGCTCAAAAATTGCATCATTGGGAGTAAAGCTTTAATTTTATGATCGATGTCTTTGATTTCTGTACGTAAATCTGCATTTGCTTGCTGTGTTTCACTATGGACCATCAAACTTTGTACTAGAGATTGCAATGTTTCTGCAAATTCGAGTGGTTCACTAAAACGTTCTGGTGGAATCTTTGCAAGATTCGCTATTAGGGTTATTAGGTTTAATAATTGATTGCTTTTGCACTTGATTTGATCGAATAAAGCCCTTTGTTGACTTTGTTCACTAACCTTCTTCTCTTTTCCTGCTTCATATTCAGTTGAATATTTCATTCTTTCTTCTGAACTCAATTCTTGCCACAAAATTGAGGCAAATCTAGCAAGATTTTGTGCTGTACAAGGCTTGTTTGCATTTTCTACCTTTGATTTAATCTGATCTCGTTGTGCTTGATAAAATAATCGGAATACAGGAGTTACACCACGATTAGCATTTGAGCTTCGTTTGCGTTTTCTATTATTATAATTAGAATTTGTATGTGCTCTTAGTTGCATGATACTATCAGCTGCCATTGTAGCCTTCGACATGAATATTTGCTGCCAGATAAACTATCTTGCCCTCTATTTATAAGATGAAAATGCATGCTGAAGAGAAGACCAGCAGCATTAGTTTGAATTCGATTGTGACAACTGACAAGTCTTGAAGTCTGACTCAAATAATTCTCTGTACTTTTTTGTTCATTACATATCAATCAGATTAAAGAATAATGAAATTAGTGGAGTAAATCGTGTATTCGTTTATAATAATTCATCCAGTAAATTCAGCATTTCATCTAGTAATTACTACAGAACCTTCCCTTACTCTGTTAAATATGTCTACTAATCGTCAAACTGGTTCTGCAGCTGCTCCTCGTGATGAAAATGGTCATTTACTGCATTTAGACCTGATTGCAAAATCCACTGGTAAAATTGATATCTATTTTAAGGTTTCGGCTACTACTAAAATCAGTACTATAATGCGTGCATATGGTCACAAATTTGCTTTATCTCCGGATGAATTTAGATTTTTATTTCGTGATCAAGCATTAGATCCCGATCAAACTGTTAGTGATTATGGTATGGAAAATGGAGATGAGATTATTGCAGAAATTGATGAATAACTCAACGATTTCTCTTCTCCTGCTTCAAATATGTTAATTTAGGCTATATTTTCGCAGCATTCGCTATTAATTATTTGCTTTTATTATCTGCTGCTAATCTTTATAATTCCCCTTATTGTTATAAATAAAATTGCATTTTATTATTATTTTTATCAATATCATTCTCACTAGCCAAAATTGATTAATCACAAGCTTTTCTATAATAGAGAATTCAATGGTGGAGGAAGTAAAGAATAAAATAATAATTAATTTTGCTTCCTTCTTAGTTTTGCTTCTTTTATTCTCTGCTTGTTATACTAGAATCAACCATATTGTATAATAATTCTGCTTAATCAATATATTAACTTCTTGCTTCTATATACTCCATAATACGATATACTACTCAATATGGGCTTTACTATTAATGATATTATTCAATGGTTTCTAATATTAATTTCTCCTCCTTTAGCTATATTATTTAAATATCGTTGGGATACAAATGGTAAACAATTGATTTTGAATGGATTTTTAACATTCTGTTTTTGGTTTCCAGCTATTATTCATGCAGCTTATGTCATTTATAATCCTGATTTATTTCCACTAATTAATCAACATTGGCAAAAGATTAAAGGAATTGTTACTGGAGTATTTGGGTTTGGAGAAGAATATATTGAAGGATCAGACCCTCCAACCCCTAAAACGTAAAGTGTTATAAATTATATTAGCATTAGCTATTATTACATATTAGTCTATGTTTGAAAACAACAGTTATAGTGTTCAGAATAATAATCTTCTTTAGTTTGTTTTACAGTACTAGTATACATTATTAATCTTAATAATAAATCTATCATCTAGAATTGTAATGATTAAATAGTAATAATACACTATATATAATTTTAATGATAGAAACAAACTAGCTAGTCTATTGGTACTCAATATGAAAGAATTCTCATGATGTCGGGCTGTTGGATTTAACTATATAGATCCCTGTTACTAACATTATTTTTACTATTATTATTGATAGAGTACTGAACAATTTGAATAAATGAACTCTTACTAACTGATAACTACTTTTAGTACATCCTTCACTTCATTCTTATATAATAGTTTGAATACTATATTAATAATTTGTTCATCTGTAGATTCTATACTTTGATCACTACTATCGCTATCAATAATAATATCATTATGATTATTAGAATTATTATTCTGTTTCTTAATAGTTATAGTAGTTTGTGGATTATAAATGAAATTAGCAGGAATAGCAGCCATATAAATTATAAAATTAGATAATTGTTGAAAATTATTATGTTGCTCAATTTGATAATATAATCTTTCAGGAATAATTCTATTAGACAATATAGTATTAATATTCCACTCTTCTTCATTATAAAATATTCCTAAAGTTTTTAATTGCTTTAATTTAGATAATTGAACAAAATCCCAATATGTGTATGGATCAACTAATATTAAAGATGTTAAATTAGGACATATCTGAATTAAATTATCGAAAAATAATTTGGTTGTAATTTTTAATTTTAATTCTATTCCTCCACTAATTGATAAAAAATTAATAATTTCTAAAGATTCTGTTAATGCAAATAAAAAATGATGTGGAATTATATCTAAAGTAGAAAAATCCCGTCGTGTTACAATAGTTCTGTTCAATAGATGAGGAATATGAATTGTTAAATTTGTTAAATGACGATCTTCTGTTAAACAACCATAACATTTTTCAGTTAATGGTTCATAAGAATCCATAATCCATATTAATGATTTAATATTAGGAAGAAAACCATCAATACAATAAAGTAATTGATTTAATTTATAATTAGTTGTATTATTATATATTTTAACTCTTTTAACTGCATAATATTGTTCTGAGAATGTTGCTCTATTAAATGATTTAAAATTAATATGACTAAAATCTATAAAATAATTATTATTATTATTAGTTGTATTATTATGAATTATTCCGTTAACTAATAATTTCCATAATTTGTTAATACATTTTATACCAGTAATTAATTGATTATATGTACCATATGAAAAACATTCCATTAGAATAGCTTTAGGACAATTGTGTATATAATTAATATTAGACATGAGGTTGTGACATATAAGATATATATTAATCAGAATATTTAATGATCATTAAATGATGGAAATTTCAAACACCTTTTTACTGTACCTTTTCTACTTGCCAATTGAAAACGATGCATTGGCGGCAAGTTTATTTAATCTAGTGAAACAAATTGTAACACATATATAACATCAAATAATATGAAAACTCAAGTTAAATGACCATCACAATTAATAATAATAATAATTCCAATAATCCTGCTCAAAATCTTATAATTATTCAAAAACAACTATTGAATTAGTGGAGTAATTCGTGTATACAATTAATATTCCTACAATTCAGTAATTTCCATAACAGTAATGCCATTCTGTCCAGCAAAACAAATCATGTCTGTTATAATACCATGCTCATTTTGTATTGGAAAATGTATCACTATAACATATCAGGAACACGCTAATCGTTTAATTCGGCGTCATTTATATATCTGTCAATCAGTTTACGCCTATGAATGTGAAAATTGTTCATATCATTGTGTATGGGGAGAACAACATTTAATAGCTAATCATGAAAAAGAAACATCACATAAAGGAAGATTAGTGAATACTAGAGCACATGCTGAGGCGAAAATACAAGCACAATTTAACCAGCTAAAGCGGCTTTATATTGAAATTAAAAATGGTAAAGATTGCTCATCATCACCTAAGTCGGTTGTAGTTGCAACAGCTTTAACTACGCCAGCTGCAATAGTCTCTCCTTATGCTTTCTTTAATTGCTATTATCCTATCAATTACAACAGTCCACCAGTGAATTTTGTCAAGCGGAAGAATTTTTGATTGGGGTCGAACTAGGCAAAATTTTGTCCGCATCCATATAAACTCTAAGCCTCTAATTGTTTGATAATATTATCCAGCTCTACATAATTTCTATAATATAGCAAAACAAGTGGTATCACATATATCAAATAATCAATACAAAAACAATTATCGTAATAATAATAATAATCAGCATAATAATCCTGCTCAATCTAAATCTTATAATTATTCCAAAACAACTATTGAATTAGTGGAGTAATTCATTTATTAGTTCTATCATTATGTATTAGATCTGCTGTTTCTGTACTATCAGGTTGTGATTGGTACTACTATCTCTTTTATTACTATATATGGTTTTTATCAACTATTCTAATTCTATTTCCCTGAATTTACAAACAAGAACAGAATTAAATTCAACACACTTATAGCTTACTAATTATATTATTACATTGTTAAAGCTATAATTATGAATAATTTCAGAATATTATTAATTGATTAGGAATTATTTATAGTTTCTTCTGATTCAGAATTAATTCTAATTACTAGAAGTTATTACAATATCATCTGAAGTAGCTGGTGCTGATTCAGAAGAGCGCTTAAACTGTTACAAAGACATGCACACAAGCCAAGTAGTGATAGAAAAGGAGGTATTAAGGGGTCGTATCGATATCGTTGTAATTTTGATGGCAATTCGGTTATATGTAAAGAAAGTCTACAAATTAAATATATTTTATTATAATGCTTACAGTGAATAAAATAGTTCTGCAGTTGCTATTTTTCTACGCTTATTCCTATTACTGGATCTTCGAATTCTCTTTAAGCTATTATTATAATCCAGCTCTATTTCATCTTCAGAATATTCTGCTATAATCCAATATTTTGTTATTCATTTTAACTCAATAAGTGTTATAATAACTAATAGTATCAATCTATCCATTAAAGCTTTGACAATTCAAGCACAACTAATAGTTATTGTGATGAAATTCTAACTCAAACAGATACCTTTCTACTGCACAATATTGTTTGCTAAATCTAATTTTATTAATCCCAATAATGCAATGAATGAATAACGATAATAGAAAATGAGAAGAAATATATAATAGAATGCTGCTCTGCTAAACTAAGAGGAATAAGATAAGAGAGGACACAAACAATTCAAAATAGCGGTAGAAATAGAAAACTATAGTTTAGTTGCGGAGAAAAGAACTAACTGACATGGTTTAGAAGTAGAAACATAAATTTACGAATATGTACAATAGTGGAATTGTTCTTTCACAAACTCTAAACAATTTGTAATTGTGGATTTATCCAGAGGAAGAAGTTTTAGGTTGAAATGAATAATCAGCAACATTTAGTTTCAATACTCCTTCTTTTAGAAATATAGTAAATGAATTTGATGCAATATCTCGAATACGTACTACACATATAGTACGTTCAATATCAATAGGAATTACAGAACTATTAATATCCTGTTCATAACGACAGCGAATATGGAATCCTACTTCAGAATATGGAATAATCTTTTCATTGAGCTTTCCATTTTTATCTATCCATACTACTGTAACACGTTGATTAACATTATTAGCAACGGTTCCTAAGAAAGAATCCCTTACCAATAGATCTGGTAATATTTCAATAATCATTCCTCTTGTAATTATAATTTGTGATTCTTGATTCCAACCTTGATTAGTAGGACGAGTTGGAATAGAAGATTTTAGATATCCTATATGAGTTTGAGTAGGATATACATAATAATATTCATTATTACGAGATTGTATTAAAGCATCATCTCGACGATATTTAATAATTTTATGATCATCTTCATCTGGAGTAGCAAGAATTGTTATTATTTCGAATTTCGTATATCCAGTTTCAATTATGAAAGTATTATTTGAACTATCATATTCGCGAATATAATATCTATTCTCACCAAGTGCAATAACAGCAGCTGAATTATCTGATTCATATGGAGTAGTAATTAATTGTTGGATACGATTAGCAGGAATACTTGGAACAGGAATTTCAATTTTCTCTGAATTCATTACGTAAATATCACCATCATCTTCAATTTTTGCAATAATTCCAATATAATGATCAGCTACACGTACAATCATACCAACTTTTAAAATAGGTGAACTAGTAGAAGCTGCAGATTCTACTTTACTAGTATTTGTTTGTGGTAAATTTTGTTTTTCATCAGCATTAGACATAATTGAGTAGAGTACTAAAGGATAGTAATACAATTAGTGTAGTAGCAGTACAGTAGTTGGGATACAGTAATTATAGCAGTACTAGATGTAGATGTAGATGTAGTGGTAGAAAAATGGAGGAAATATTTCTTCAACTTGAATTATAATAATTGTGTAATACTAGTACAGTTTTTTCAGAAAGTTAATACCCACCTCAGTCACCAATTTCTACGTTGACAAAAATGGCGCTTTCTGTTCTGCATTAACTACAGAACTTGCTTACACACCTATATACATCATTCGATACACCAATAAATTATACATTATTGGCAAAAATAATATCATACAAATATCGCTTATCCATATCAGAAGATAGAAACTTTTAAACACATTTGAATCGAACCCCTATTTCTACTCAATCTTATCACCATAACTACTGGCAGCATCAGATTTGTACATTATCCTACTACTATATTATTAGTACACTATATTCACACAACTCAAACAATGATTGAACTAGTAGTTTATTGAGTGTGATGTGGTTTATTGTTTTTCCCTAATGGAACCGAATAAATTTCAAATGCTTTGTCTGCAATTAACTGAGTTTATGACGATGCGACATATAGGTCTATATAATGATCTATGTGTATAGTATAATGTGGTATAAGAATATAGTTCATTACTGAGTATTGCTTGCAATAGAAAGAAATCGAGTTAATTATGTAGATTTACAGTCATAAAAAGTGGGTATTAACTTTCTGAAAAAACTGTACTGTTCTGGCCAAATCTAGTTTTATTTTTAGTTTTTTGAATTGCAATAATGAATAATGATAGAATAGAAAGAAGTTAAGCTGCATGGTTAAATTAGGAGGAAGAATAAGATAAGAGAGAACAGAAAGAATGAAAATAAGCAGCAGCAAATAGAAAACTAGAATAAATTGATTCAATTGAGAATCCAGAATAATAAAGCAAAATTAGCAAAACCCAACTAATTAAAGAGCAACAATTTGAAGGAAAATATAAAATAAGCACAAAACACAATTAAACAAAGAAAGATGGAGTTGGAATAGAGAAGGATTAATAATTGAAGGATGGAGTGGTATATTCCCCTAATCATCAGGAACTGGATGTTCATCTATATCTTGTTGGATTCTTTTAATTATTTCATCACGGTTAAATTGCAAATTTAAGGCTTTAAGAAATTGTTCTAAATCTGGTTGAGAAAATACATATTGATGATCATCCAACTCTTCCATTATTTTCAATATATTATTAATAGTATATAAACCACAACTAACACTATCTGATTGAGACGCTGAGAAACCACTTGGAACATCTTTAAATTCGGGTGTCGCGAATTGGAATAAATTAGAAAATACTGTTTTTATAGCTGCTTGATTAGTTGGATTTGTTGAATAATTGGATTTACCAGAATCTAGAGCAGCAAATTGAATAATACTATCTCCCATACGACGATAAAATAGATATACCCATATATGAAATCCAATACCCCCTACTGGGAATATCCATAATAAAAATTCAGATTGATCTTCAGCAGAAGAATCATTATAACTGGGAGTACCTTTCCTCATATCCAATAATCTCGCTAGATAGACTTTTCTACGAATTGCATCAGGAATTTTCAAATAAGCACCGCTACAAACCCAATCAACTAGATCATTGGTAATAGCTCTACCACTCTTTACATCATTCCAACTACTTTCTTTGAGAGTAAGACAGGATCTAGTAGGATCAGAACAAATATATTTTGGTCGTTCAGAAGCTCGCTCGAATGTTTCTTGATGAATAAATTGGAAATCATTAATTTCAAATTCTTCTGGATCACATATAGCTCTCATCACTTGTGCATCTGATTTAACTAATGGCAATTTTAGCATATTCGTTAACTTTATAGAAGCTAACATTGTACTAGTTTCTTGTTCTAATTTCTCTTGTTGATCTTTTCCTTCTAAAGTTTTTATTAATTTAGCTTCTGTTTCTTCAATAGAACTTGTTTGAATATAATAATATAGAACTAAAATAGGAATAACAACACGAGCTAAATTAATTAATAAATTATTAACTTGCAATTGTGGAAATTTATCATAGGAGAATGTATGAAATTGTGGACACAATTTAAGCAATGCAGCATGTAATTTGTTAGAGAATTCAATAGGCATATTAACATTATAATCCGGAATTAATATAGAGGAATTAGAAAATGGTTGTGGGCCCGAATCATCAATATTTGGCGGAAATAATGATTCGAATGTTTCTGTATTAATATTTGAGATTGGATGATTCTCTGTTAATTCTAATATTATATATGCTACAAAAGATTGCATTTGTTTTAAGATTTCTCCAGTTCCTTCTAGTAATTTATTTGTTCTAGTGTAAATAATTCTATATATATATTTATCTCCTTTCTTAGGAGCTATTGGATTAGAATTAGTA
>Ga0080064_1002539_pt3 | contig 22144 bp, 22 predicted proteins | sample Subgrocontami54m_FD_69260 | JGI IMG/M metagenome (GOLD analysis project Ga0080064, IMG submission 69260) | Subsurface groundwater microbial communities from S. Glens Falls, New York, USA - GMW46 contaminated, 5.4 m (SPADES assembly) (version 2) ...
GGATTAATATAAAGAATTTGTATGTTTACATCTGTTGGAATAGTGGAGTTTAAATAACTATGATAAACATTAAAGATAACCCACAAGATTACGATAATAAAAGAGGGTATAAGTAAAACTAAAATATCTTTTCTTTTCATATTATTTATTCTTTATAAAATGCATTTCCTTGCACATTAAACTGTAAAGACTTACTCGTAGATGAATTGCTGATGTTTATGTTTTTAATATTTGTTACTCTTTGCATGTTTGTAAGCTTTTCCAAAAAATTTTCCATTGTTTGATAATCTCCGCTTGCGGTTAGATCAAAATTATAAAGATAGAATTTTCCCCTAGTTACTTCGACTATTTCCGATGACTGAATGCTTATAAGTTGCATCCCAGATTCATTTAGAATTGATTGTATTTGTCCTGTAAGTTTTGGAACCTCAGAATTTTTAGGAATAGCTTCGTAAACTATAGGCAGATCATTTTGTATGTTATTGTATTTTGTTTGTAAAATTGAAAGATTATTAATTTTTTTCTCAAGCTTGTCTGCGACAAACTTCGCATCCTCAAGTTGCTTTTGAAGATTAGCAATGGTTGAAAGAGTTGGGTTTATGGCAAAAATTGCCAGAATAATAATTGCTATAAGAGTAAGTACAACTGTTGTAAATTTTTGAGTTTTTTGTTTTTTAAAATCAGGCATCAACTCTAAATATTTACTGTATTTATCCTTGTCTACTTTATTAAATAATTTACTAATTGTTAGTTTCATATTCATCTGGTATTGGTTTTAAATCAGCGGAAATACCGATTACAATCACAGCGCTGCTCGTTTTTGTTTCAATTTTATCTATGCTTACGGTCTCAATCTGGGGATATGATTTAAGAGCGTTGGTAAAATTACTTAGTGAGGAAACCGAGTTTACAGTTATCTCTATTACTAGATTATTTGAAGAGAGTGAAACTTTATTAAATGTAATGCCTGAGGTTGCAAGTCCTAAAACATCTTTATAGACCTGAAATCTTTTTCTTTCAGTCTGAGTGAAATTTGAAGCAATAGATAATCTATCCTGTAAATTTCTATATTCGTCTTCATTTTTTTTGAATGCTCCGACAATAGCTTGTTTTTGTTTTATTTCCGTGTGTAGATCTACAAGTTGTTGATCAAGCCCAAATCTCCAAAGAAATGCTCCAAGCGCAATAAGTTCTGTGACAATTATTAAAATTCTTCCAATTCCAAGTGACCAATTTATTATTCTTTCTAATAAATCACTTTTTTGATCCTTGATTAAATTAATGGAGACAAATTTTTTTGGCATACCAATTTTAGTCTAGGGGAATTTAGCCTGTTTGTCAAAAGAAAAAGTTACTTTTTAGCCTTGGAAGTCTTAGTTTTTTGTAGTTTAGCTGCAGGTTTTGTTTTATGAGCAGATTTTACCAGTTTTGAGAGTCTTGATTTTAGTCTTGCAGCTTTGTTTTTATGTATCAGATTATTTTTTACGTTTTTATCTGCAAGGATAACTGCTTTTTTTACACTTTCAGTTGTTGGTTTTTTTAAAGCAGCACTTAAGGCCTTTTTAAGCCCTGTTTTTAAAACTGAATTTCTTTTTTCTCTTACTTTTTATATTTGCTCATAATATTTCTGCAATTATTGCTCCGGGATTTAATCCAGGGCAACTTGATTTAATGACAAGTTTAATGAGGATAATAATTTTTGGTGAAGTTATATTTATTATAGGAAGTTTTCTGTCCGCAATGCTTCAATCATACAATCATTTTTTTATTCCTGGAATTGCTTCTGCTTCTTATAACCTTGGGATTATTATGGGAATTGTATTTTTGCATGAATTTTTTGGTATTTTTTCTGCAGCTTATGGTGTAGTTTTGGGAGCTTTAATCTTTGTTTTAATACAGATTCCTCTTGTTAGAAAATTAGGATTTAGTTTTAAGCCTACAATGTCGCTTGATTTTATAAGAAATAGTGCAGTTTTGGATGTTTTTAAATTAATTTGGCCAAGAACCTTATCTATCGCTATTTTCCAACTTGGTACTTTAATAACCTTAACTTTGGTTTCTTATCTACAAAACCCAGGTAGAAATTATGTAATCTTAGATTTTGCCCAAACTCTTGCTTTTGCCCCTGTTGCATTAATAGGACAATCAATAGCCCAAGCTGCTTTTCCCGTTCTTTCTAAAGAAAAAGATAGGCTTGTCGATTTTAAAACCACTTTTTTAACAAGTTTTACACAGCTTTTTTACTTAATTCTTCCGATCTCAATCCTTATTTTAGTTTTAAGAATACCTCTAGTTAGGCTTGTTTATGGTGCATCGGCATTTGACTGGGAGGCAACAGTTTTAACTGGTAGAACTTTGGCATTTTTTAGTATTTCTTTATTCGCCCAAGCTCTTGTTTATCTTGTTTCAAGAGCCTTTTATGCTCTTCATGATACAAAGACCCCTTTAGTAATTGGGTCTATAACTACTTTTCTTATGATTATCATGGGTGCTCTTTTTATTTTTGTATATCATTTTGGGATTGAAAGTATTGCTTTTGCATTCTCTGTTGCTTCAATTTTAAATTTTCTCATTATGTTTATATTCCTTGATATAAAAACTGGTGGATTTCCCAAAAAAGATTTTTTAATAAGTGTTTCAAAAATTTTACTAGCGTCATTTTTTACAGCGTTTGCATTATATATTCCGATAAAACTATTAGATCAATTGGTCTTTGATACTACAAAAACAATAAATCTTATTCTTTTAACCGGAATATCGAGCTTTGCAGGACTTTGTTTGTATTTATTCTTAACCTGGGTTTTTAATGTTAAGGAAGCAACAATGTTTATTCTCCTATTTAAAAAGATTGGAGACTGGAGACAAATTCTTAAAAAATCAGAAGAGACAATTGACGGAACTTTCCTTTAGTGAGCAAGATTTATATTACATTAGTGCAAAAACAGGAGAAAATGTAGAAGAGTTACTAGCGGCTGTTATAGAAAGACTGCCAATGCCCAAAGTTTTAGAAACAGATCCTTTTAAAGCATTAGTTTTTGATGCTGTATTTGATGAGCACAGGGGTGTAATTATTTTTATAAAAGTAGTTAGTGGGAGTGTTAAAAAAAAAGACCAAATTGAGTTTATACAAAGTAAAACTAAAGTCATAGTTTCAGAGGTTGGTTTTTTCTCTCCTAGTTTAGTCGCTAAAAGTGAATTAAGCGCAGGTGAAATAGGCTATATTGTCACAGGAGTAAAAGATATAAGACAAACAAGAGTTGGAGATACAATTAAACACACAGGTTTTGAAGTTGAGTCACTTTCGGGTTACTTAGTCCCAAAACCCATGGTCTTTTTTGGAGTATATCCTAAAACTTCCAATGAGTACGTTCATTTAAGAGAGGCATTAAGTAAACTCTCCTTAAATGATGGGTCTATGACCGTAGCAAATGAATATTCTGCATTTTTGGGAAGTGGTTTTCGGGTAGGATTTTTAGGACTTTTACACGCTGAAATTGTTAAAGAAAGACTCTCTCAAGAACAGGCAGTTACCCCCTTACTTACAATGCCAAGAGTATTATATAAAGAAGAAAACGGAGAAAACCTTGAGCCGTATATGGTTTTAAATATTTTTGTTCCATCTAGTTTTGTTGGAGCAGTTATAACTGTAGCGCAAAACAAAAGAGGAACTTTACTTGATATTTCATACCATAAAAGTAATGCTATCATAAAATATGAAATGCCATACTCAATGTTTATACGAGGTCTTAGCTCAGAACTTAAAAGCGTTTCTCAGGGATTTGCGAGTTTAGATTACGAAATAATGGGATATAAAAAAGCAGATTTAGTCAAAATGGATATCTTAATAAACTCAAACGTAATAGACGTTTTATCTGAGCTGGTATATAGAGACGAAGCAGAATTTGTCGGAAGACAAAGAATTGAAAAATTGAGCCAAAATCTTGACCGCCAACAGTTTAAGCAAATAATTCAAGCTGCCATTGGTGCAAAAATTTTAGCAAGAACAGAGATAGCTCCATATAGAAAAGACGTTTTGGCAAAGATGTCAGGAGGAGACAGAACAAGAAAAGATAAACTCTTAGAGGCTCAGAAAAAAGGAAAATCAAAACTGATTAATGTTTCAAAAATAGAAATTCCTCAAAAAGCGCTTTTATCTATGATAGAAAGCTAAAGCGCAAGAAGTAGTATTGCTCCTATAAATGTAAGAAGTACTCCAATAGCTCCAACTGTAATAAGACCTGTAGGTCCTGTTGGAGGAAGAGGTGATGGGCTTGTAATAGTTTCAGTTGGCGTTGCCTCGCTTTCTCCTGAAACGGAAATTGTAGCAGTGCATCCCCCGATGTTTGTATTACCATCTTCATCTGTAACAGTAGCGTTTGCTTTAAATGTTCCGGATGAGGCATAAGTATGAGATGTTAGAACACTAACTGAGTTAGTGCCAATGCCACCGGCATCAGTAACATCTTGTGTTTCCCCATCCCCAAAGTTAAAGGAAACTTGCGTAATTGCGCTATTCGTACTTGATCCTGCTGCTGTTAAATTAACAGAGAATGGCGTAGTACCAGTTGCTCCTGGATCTAATGATAGAGAAGAGCAAGATAACCCACTAGCTCCACTTACTGTAGTAGGTGTAGGAGTAAGAGTTGCTGTTGCTGTGCCAGCATCCTCAGTTATAGTTATAGTTTTAGAGCATCCTGAAGCCTCATTCCCTTGGTCATCGGTTATTGTGGCAAGCGCTGTATATGAACCCGCTGTATCATATGCATGACTTGCAGAAGCTGTAGCAAGAGGAGTTCCATAGCCTTTAACTCCCGAGTCTCCGTCCGCAGGACTAGCGTCTTGACCGTCTCCAAAATCAATTTTTATTCCGGAAACGCTTCCATCAGAGTCTTTACCTGTTGCCGTAAATTTGAGAGTATAAGGGGCTTTTCCGCTAGCTGATTTGTCTAACTTCATGTCTACGCAAACTGGATCTGCAGTTGCTACAGAAGCTATATTTACAGATCCAGGTGAGGTATTGGAAATAAGATTAGATCCTACTTCATCCGTGCCACCTGCACCACCGAGTGAGAGAAGTTGGCTTTGATTACCAAATGTTACTTGAGTAGGAACGTTCTCTTCGGTTTTCGCGATTGCCTTAAAAGTAAGGGTTGCTACTTTAGTCCTTGTTTTTAAAACATTCTGGGGACTTCCTCCAACAGACATAGCAACTGTTACTGTGCCAGGACTAAATTCAGGCCCAATTGGAATACTTGGAGTAAAGCTTGATCCATCAGCAGCTGGCCATTGTGAAACGGCAAAAGTTCCCTCGGTCGTTGCCAGCTTGGTTGAATCATAAGAAAGCACAAGTTTTACAAATGCAATTTCATTTACATTAGAAGGATCAACATAAACGTCAAAACTTACCGTGTCTCCAACATTTTTACTTAGTGGGGTTGGAAGTAGGGAAAGTGTAGTTGCAGCTTCAGCTGAAATTTTTGTTTTTTGTTGTAAGCCGACAAGATAGACAGTAACAGGGATTGCGACCAGAAGCACGATAATAAATCCCAGTAAAAGAAGTTTTTTGCCAGATAAAAAAGACATAATAAGTTTAACTTTATCGTATAGAAAATGTAGCTTTGTGTCAAGGAAAAGATAACAAAGTGTTGACATTAAAAAACTTTTGTTATATAAATAAGCAGTCACTTACACCAAGTGATATTTTTTAGGCAAAATATGGCAAAAATCAACTTAAAACCATTATTTGATAACGTTTTAATAAAACCTTTAGAGGCACAGGAAAAAACAGCTTCAGGGATTATTCTTCCTGACAGCGCTAAAGAAAAACCTCAAATGGGAGAAGTAATTGCAGTAGGTACTGGTCATATTACACCTGATGGAAAGACTCTTCCAATGATTATTAAGGTAGGACAAAAAGTAATGTACAAAAAATGGGGAGGAAATGAAATTAAATTAGAAGGAATTGAATATACGATTGTTGAGCAAAAAGATATTTTGGCAGTTGTAAACTAATATGGCAAAACAAATTTTATACGCACAAGATGCAAGACAAAAATTACAAAGCGGAGTAGACCAGCTTGCAAAAGCTGTTGCAACAACGCTGGGTCCTAAAGGAAGAAATGTAGCTCTAGATAAAAAATGGGGAGCACCAAGTGTAATCCACGATGGAGTGACAGTTGCAAAAGAAATAGAACTTAAAGATCCATTTGAAAACATGGGAGCCCAGCTTGTTAAGGAAGCAGCTTCTAAAACCGCAGACGTTGCAGGAGATGGAACTACTACGGCAACAGTTTTAGCACAAGCAATTGTTGATGAAGGAATTAAAAACATAACAGCAGGAGCAAATCCAATGCTTTTAAAAAGAGGACTCGAAGAGGCAAGTACTGCGGTAGTTGAATTTATTAAATCTAAAGCAAAGACAATTAATATTAAAAACAATGCTGAAATCTCACAAATTGCAACAATTTCTGGTGGCAATGAAGTAATTGGCAAACTCGTTGCAGAGGCACTACAAAGAGTAGGTAAAGATGGAGTGGTTTCAGTTGAAGAAGGAAGAGGTTTGACTACGGAAGTTGAATATAAGGAAGGAATGGAATTTGATAAAGGATATGCTAGCGCATATTTTGTTACTAATCCAGACAGAATGGAAACAGAAGTTGAAGATCCATATATTTTAATAACAGATAAAAAATTATCTAATCTACAAGAGTTTGTTCCATTTTTAGAAAACTTAGTTAAAGTCTCAAAAAATCTTGTAATAATTGCAGATGACGTTGAAGGAGAAGTATTGGCTCTTCTTGTTGTAAATAAATTAAAAGGAATATTAAATGCAGTTGCAATAAAAGCTCCAGGATTTGGAGATAGAAGAAAAGAAATGCTTGAGGATATTGCAATTTTAACCGGGGGAACTGTAATAAGTGAGGATACAGGAAGAAAATTTGATTCAGTAACAGTTGAGGATTGCGGAAGGGCAGATAAAATATGGTCAGATAAAGAAAACACAAGAATAATTGGTGGAAAAGGAAGCAAAGCTGCACTTGCCGCAAGAGTTTCTCAAATTAGAAAAGCAATTGAGAGCTCTACCTCAGATTTTGATAAAGAAAAACTTCAAGAGCGATTAGCAAAACTCTCTGGTGGAGTTGCAGTTATAAATGTTGGTGCAGCAACAGAGCTTGAAATGAAAGAGAAAAAAGAAAGAGTAATTGACGCAGTTGCAGCAACAAAAGCAGCATTAGAAGAAGGTATAGTTTCAGGTGGAGGAGTAGTGCTTCTTGAAGCAATTAAAGTTTTAGATCCAAAATTATTAAAAAATATTCCTTTAGAAAGTGATCAAGCAACAGGAGTAAGTATACTTAGAAAAGCATTAGAATCTCCAACAAGAAAGCTTGCTGAAAATTCAGGAATAAATGGAGATGTAGTGATTGATAATATTGCAAAACAACAGCCAGGATTTGGATATAACGTTTTAACAAATACATATGTTGATATGATAAAGATGGGAATTATTGATCCTGCAAAAGTTACAAGAAGTGTAGTTGAAAATGCTGTTTCAGTTGCAACAATGATACTCACAACTGAAAGTTTAATTACCGACATCCCTGAAGAGAAAAAAGAAACCCCAGGAATGCCTCCAGGCGGAATGGACTACTAAGTTAATGCAAAAACCGCAAACTCTGCGGTTTTTTTATTTGATCTTTTAAGATATAATAAACCACATGAGAAAAATACTCTTTGTAGTAGTCTGCTTTTTAATTGCAGTACTAATCTTTTCCTTAGTAGTTTATTTACTGGGACAACGTCCTGAAAAAGGAGCATTGCAGATTACGTCATCTCCTAAAGCACAAGTATATATTAATGGTAAACTTTTTGGAGAAACTCCACTTTGTCTTTGTGTTGCAAAAGATATGTTGGGTACCGGCGAATATACAATTAGACTTGTTCCAAAAGAAGGAAGTTTTGAACCATTTCAAAGAAAGATAACAATTAGCCCAAAGGTTTTAACAGTAGTAGATAGGTCTTTTTCTCAAACAGCTCTTTCCCAAGCAAGTATTATTACTCTGTCAAAAATAGAAGATAGTAAAGATGCACAAATTTCTGTAATTTCATTTCCAGCAGACTCTCAGGTATATTTAGATAGTGATTTGGTTGGACAAAGCCCAGTTCTACTTAAAAATATCACAGAATCAGATCATGAGATTAAGGTCGTAAGACAAGGTTATAAGGATAAAATAGTAAGAATAAGAACTGTTTTAGGATATAAACTTGAAGCAGTAGTTTATTTAGGGATTGATCCACAGGTTGCAACTTCTTCTGCAACTCTAATCTCTTCTCCTTCAGCAACGCCCTCAACAGGAAAAAAGACAGTAACTATATTAGATACTCCAACAGGATTTTTAAGAGTTAGGGAAAATCCATCAGTTGGATCAATTGAAGCGGGAAGGGTAAACCCCGATGAAGTATTTGATCTTTTAGATGAGCAAACTGGTTGGTATAAAATAAAACTTAAATCAGGAGTTGAGGGTTGGATAAGTGCTCAGTATGCTAAAAAGCAGAGCTAGGGGCTTACAAAATATATTAACACTACGACCATAATCGCCCAAATAATAACTGATGCAAGTAACGGCTTGTCTGATAAAAGTACTCTTTCCGGACTTTCTCCTTCATGCTTTTCGTAAATATCTTGAAGATATCTCATAAGACCATAAACAACTGGAAGAATGGTTATCATTAGCCATTTTCTTTCAAAAAATGCAGACAATGTTTCAGGAACCAAAAGGCTAATGTTTAACCTAAATCCCCCTGGGTTTTCCAAGAAAGTGAAAAGTGAATAAGCGATAAACGTAGAAGTTGCAAAAATAGAAGCATATACGTCTAAAAGCCTATCTGAGTAGTGCGATAAAGATTCTCTTGTTGCAGCAATATCTGCTTCTTTATTTGCCGATAAAAGCGTAAGCTCTGATCTTCTTTTTCCAATTGCAAGAAAAAGAGAAATGGAAATTGTAGTAAGTAAAAGCCAAACAGAAATATGAAGTCCAGTTGCGAATTCTCCTCCGTATACCCTTAAAATATAACCGCTTGCTATAGCTAAAATATCAACGACTGCAAGAGATTTTAAAAATATTGAATAAAGAAATTGGATAATTAGATAAACTATACCAATTGCAAAAAAGGTTGGCGTAATATTTTTTGCCAAAAAAAGGGAGGCGACAATAAGTAAAATTGCAAAACTTATTCCAAAAGAAACAGGTATATCTCCATGGGCAATTGGCCTAAACTTTTTAAAAGGATGGAGTTTGTCTTTTTTAATATCAAAAATATCATTAATGATATAGGTTGCCGAAGATAATCCGCAAAAAACTATAAATGCTCCGATTGCGTTTGTTAGAGTAGGTGCGTCAAAAAGTCCTCCGGCAAAAGTAATAGAGGCAAATACGGCAAGATTTTTAATCCATTGCCTTGGTCTTAAGAGTCTTAAAACATTAAAAGCGAGTTTTATCATTTATTTTTCTTATTAAAAGATGTAAAAAAAGTATCGCACCTGATCCAATAATTACTAGCATTATTATAGCAAAAAGCTTTCCTTTACTTGATAAAATTAAAGAAAGTGTTCCTAGAATCGCTGAGATTGCCCAATAAAAAATAGCAATACGTCTTTGGCTAAAACCAAGACTTAAAAGCAAATGATGCAAGTGTTTTTTGTCATGCCAAAAAGGTGATTTTCCGCTTAAAATTCTTCTTAATATTGTAAAAAGCCCATCAGTCATAGGAATTCCCATAACCAAAATTGCAGTGGCAAGCTTTGCGCTTGAAAGTATTGATACAACAGCCAAAAGTAAATATATGGCGGTAGCGCCATACCCTGGGAAAATTTTTGCCGGATGGAAATTATAAATCAGAAACCCAATAGACGCTCCGGCAATAACAAAAGATAATGTTGCTGCAGTAATACTGGATTGATCTGCGATTGAAAATCTCAAGCTTAAAATTCCTATTACTATTGCAGAGATTGCTACGATTCCCGGCATTTGCCCGTCAACGCCTTTACTCCAATTTAACATGTTCATAACCCAAACTATCCAAAGCACTGCAATTAAGTCGGACAAGATTGAGATTACGGGAATATTTAAAAAAGGTATTTGAATCGTATTCAGATATAAAATTCCACCAAACGGATTTGTAATAAAAGGAATATTTGCTCCCATATAAACAACAAAAACTGCACATCCGATATTAATTGCAAATCTAAGATAAGGAGATATATCGTATTTGTCGTCTATAACCCCTGCAACAAGTGATACCAGAGCAGCAACGAAGGCTGCAATAATTACTTTATCAAAAGGAATAAGGATTAAGCTTGCTATAAAAACTCCGGCAAAAAGCGCAATCCCTCCGCCTCTTGGGATTGGATTTTTATGAATTACTGCGGGATGTTTGTGTTTTTTGGGATCATCAACGACTTTATATTTTTTTAAAAAATATAAAGAAATTGGAACTCCTATAGCAGTAATAATTAAAGAAATTAAAAAAGGAAAAAAAGCAACCTGGTTTAAGTCTAGCATTATGATATAAGCAAAATAGTTTTAAATATAAATATAAAATTCATAACGGAAAGCAAAAGATTAACGGATGCAATTATTCTAGCAAGTAGAGGACTATTTTTGTTATATAAAAACGCGCTAAAGATAATATTAAAAACAAAAACAAAAACATATAAAATTACTGGAATAAAAATTCCGTAACTTTGTGTTAATCTTTCATTTCCCCAAGGCAGCTGATTAAAAATTGGAATAAAAGGGGGAATATTTTTATAATTAAATAAAATAAAAAGAAGTGTAAATATAAGTACTAGAAGACTTAAGGAAAATACTCCCACTGTAATTCTATCTTTTTTAATATCACTAAAGAATTTTCTCATATATATTTGTTCCGTTTATATTCATCTTTTGGGTATATCCAGAAAGCGAGAACGGAAATTTAGAAACATTTTCCATTATTATAATAAACTTTGGTTTATTTTTTTCTAGACCTTCTTTAGTATTGGGGATTCCGTCTTGATATCCGGTAATGTGATAAGCGACCGTGTATCTGCCTGGAGGAAGTTTATCGGTTAATTTATAAACCTGTGCATTATTTCCCCAAATAAAAATATTATCTGTTTTTCTTGCAACTCTATTTATATAGCCTGCAAGTTCATAATCATTAGGAGTATTGCCATCAAAAAATCTTTGATATTGATAAGTATTTTTTTGTCCTATTATAAAGGAAATAAAGTTTTGATAATAAAATGCTGTTTTTATATAAAAACTAAAATTTAGGAAAAGCAAGACAATGACAAGCGACAAAGATGCAAAATTAAATATAAAACGTTTGTTTTTCGTTAAAACTAATCCCAATAAAAGACAAAGAGAGGGAATTGCAACTAAAACATAATGGGTATATGGTCTTTGTGAGAAAAATGCATTAAACAAAGAAAATAAAACCCAAATATAGATAAATAAAGTTGCAGTATCCAAGGCTTTTCTTTTTAAAAATATAAAAGTCAAAGAAAGTGTTAAAACTCCTAATTTTAATATTAAAAGTCCTTGGGGAATAATAAATCTATTTCCATATCCAATGTAGCCAATATTGTTTGCAAAAGTAGCTCTAATAAAATACTCATACCCACCGCTAATTAAAAAATAGACAAAAACCAGAATAATAGGAATAATAAAGCCCAAGATATATGGAAAAAGATTTTTCAGTTCAATTAAAAGATTAATGGGTTTTAATATGTCTTTGAAATTTTTGGCAAAATTTACAAAAAATAAAAATGTTAAAAATGCTACAAAATCAAAAAGACCGACTATTTTAAACAGGAAAGAAATACTAAGAATCAGCCCCGCAAAAAACAAAACAGCAAACCTTTTATTAACATTTAAATCAAGAGATTTAATTACTAAAAGTCCTCCGGCAATATTAAATAAAAGCATAAAGTTTTCCGCGTTTGCAATATTTCCCTCAATTAACGGAAGTCCGAAGAAAAGGGCAAAGAAAAAAGTTGCAAGATATGAAACTTTTTCGTTTTCTAAAATCTTTTTACATAATTTAAAAAATAGAGTTAGTGACAAAACTCCAAACACTAAAGATGCAAGACGAAGCAAGAATTGATCTGAGCTAAAGAACGCATAGAGAACGTATAGAAAAGGAGGTTTATTGTCAAAAATGTCTCTATATAAAAGTCTTCCGTTATCAATGCCAAGACCTAGTGTTTGATAAATTCCCTCATCTCCATACCAATAGGGTTCAAAAAGAGAAGGAAATCTTAAGAAAAAGAAAAAAAGGGAAATAATCAGAAGAAACCAGAAACTTCTACTCTTCTCAAGTTTTTCCAATAATTTCATATTAAAGTTTTTCAGTTACTTTATATTCTAACCTTTTTCCAAGCATTAGTTGAGTATGAGAAATAAGAGCTGGTAAAGCTGAGAGGAAAAAGCCAACAATTGGAAGAAGTAATAGTTCAAGAGGGAATAAAAGCTGTCTTTTCTTAGAAACTTTATGGTGTTTTGGTCTTTGCCTAAAGTCGATAATTATCATTGCAATGGTAGCGATTAAACAGATTGTAAGAATAAATCCGGCAAGGCGTGGAAGGTTATAGCCAAGAGCGGTTCTTGCAAATACTGGATTTACAAAAGGCATAATGTTTGCGGCAATAGTGATAATAAACCAGTTTACCGGCCAAAGGAAATGATCTAATAAAACATTTGTAAGAAGTAATGTTTTCCTGACAAAAGGAACACCTGGAACTGTAAGAGCCCATTTAATAAATAACGGGTCATCGGAAACACCCCAGCTCCAGCGCCGCTCCTGCTGGTATTTGTTTTTTAAAGATTTTATATATGAAGAAGAAAGCGGCGCATCCATAGAAGTTTTTAGAAATATCGGTTCCATCCAAACATGGCCTTTTTTTCTAAAGAATGCTTTAAAGAATATTCTATAATCCTCAGGTATTACGTCTGTATCCCAAAATCCTATTTCTCTTAGCAATCTTAAAGAAAGGGAATAGGTTGAATTTGAAACAAGCCTGTCTTTTTGTACCAAAAGACCAGTTCTCCAAAGGCTTCCAAAAAAGGAAATAATTCTTATTGGAGCTGGTACGTTCCAGAAATTGTTATAGTTTACATTTGCTGATTGCCAGAACTTGTTATATTTTAATTCATCTTTTAAAAAACTATAAGAAAGATAGGAAAAATACTGAGGGTCAAATATGGAATCTGCATCAACGGATGATATCGTTGCGTAATCTTCATCAATGATACCTGTCTTTACGAGCTTTTTATATGCAATTTTACCTCCATAGGCTTCATTGCTTGATTTTCCTTTTACCTCTCCTTCAATATCAGGATGGTATGTCGCAAATATATCTCCAAACGTATCTTTAAATTCATTAATTAAAGTTTGAGCTCTAGATTTTGCTTCTTTTTCTCTTTTTTCCATAGCAAGAACAATATAAATTCTTTTAGTTGGAAAAGTTTGTTGAGCTAAGCTTTGTATACCTACTCTAATTTTATCTACATTTTCTTGGTAGTTTGGGATAACTAGAATATGCGACATCTTTTCAAAATTCTCTAGTGGCCTTGCAAGTTCGAGCCAGTTTTGGCTTTCTGCTTGTTTTATTTTTCTTGAGGCAACAAATGCGGTTATTGCTAAAGAGAATGATTTATAAAACCAATATACATCAAAAAAGAGAATAAAGTACGCAACAGCCAAGGGAATAAAAAAAGATCCCCAGACAGGGAAAAGAATCAAAGACCATGAGACAAACCCTGGAAGAATCTCCAAAGCTCTTCTTGTTTTAATAGGATAAGTTGTAAAAATGCGATCAAAAAAACTTGTCATATATTAAAAATTCTTTTTGCGTTCTCAGTAGTTTTTAGATCTACTTCATTTTGGGAAATAGCTTTAATTTCGGCAATTTTTGCTCCTGTAATTATAACATAGGAGGGCTCATTCCTTCCACCTCTATGAGGCTCAGGGCTTAAAAATGGAGCATCAGTTTCAGTAACTATTCGATCAATTGGAGTATTTCTGCAAAGATCAGAGAGGCTGACTGTTTCACCTGGAGCTAGTCCTTTATATGTAATATTTCCGTCAAAGCCAATACAAAAACCTAAATTAAGAGCTGATCTTAATACATCAAGACTTCCTGCAAAACAATGAAGCATGCCGGGAGCCTTTGGTAAAACATTTTTGTGAGCTTTAAGTATTTCGATTATATCCTCCCCTGCGTGTCTATTGTGTATTTGAAGAGGAAGGCTAAGTTCATGAGCCATTTGAATTTGTGTTTCAAAAACTTTTCTCTGTATTTTTGGATCAACAATACCATTTGACTGATAACTATAATAATCCAGACCAATTTCTCCCATTGCGACTACTTTTTGACTTTGTGCAATTTTTTTAAGTTTATCTTGCCAATCTTCTTCTAGTTTATCTGCGTGATGCGGATGAATTCCGACAATTGCGTAAAGATTTTTATATTTAGCTGCAAGCAACAGCTACTATATCTACAGATTTTTCTGCAAAACCAACAGATTTTATTTGTTTTGAAGGACCTCTTGGATCAAAGAATCAGGCATGTAAAACTTCAGCAAACACAGTATCTTCATCTCAAATTCTTTACCCAGGATACGGCCTTACAGTAGTTGCCGTTTATCCAGTTAATACATTTCCCAAAAGTATTTTATTAAGAGAACTTCCTAAAACTATTGGAGAAAAGTTTATCGGTTGGTTTTTAGCAAATCTTTACTTAATTTATATTTTCTTTAATGTAGTTTTGCCCTTAGTTTTAATTTACTGGTATCAAACTCATAAAAATAAAAAAAGATTTGGAGCCCCAGTTGTTAATTTTGATATACCAAAAGATGAAAAAGGGAAAAGACTTCCTCCATCTCTTGCCGGAACAATAGATACTGCAAGACTTGAAAGAGATGATGTAATGGCAACCATTTTTGATCTTGCTATTAGAAAATACATAAGACTTGAAGAAACTAAAATTACAAGAACACTTCTTCCAGATAAATCAGAACAAAAAATTATTAAACTAAAGGAAGATGATGGAAAGCTTTCCAATTTTGAAAAAACTTTATTTAATAGGCTTTTTGAAGATGGGGATACAGTTAAAGTCTCTGATCTAAAACTGGATTTTTATAAAACCTTTTCCGAAATGGAAAAAGATGTATTTAAAGAGTTAGTAGATAAAAAATATTACATTAAAAACCCCAAAAATCAAAAAGCATTTCTTATTGTATTTGGAATGTGGGCACTTTTTACTCTTAATATCATTTTGGCAATTACATTATTTTTGCTTGCCAAAAAACTAAACGGAAGGACTGCCAAAGGTGATGAAATAGATTATAAAATTGACGGATTAAAATTATTTTTAAAATCAATGGACAGAAATTATAAGTGGCAGGCTGAGAAGTTTTATACTGTTGAACAAATGATTCCTTATGCAATGGCACTGGGTTATATAGATAAATTTATGGAAGCATTAAAGATTATAAAGCCAGACTATAATCCGAGTTGGTATAGAGGATATAGTGGTAATTTCTATGCAGGTTATGCAGCATTTTATTTAGCTTCAACAAGTAGTATGACAACATCAGATAAATTGGTCTTCGTAAATTAAGTCCGTCAATTATTCCTTCAACTGAAGTATCTAAAAGCTTTGACATAAAATCTTTTATAATTTTAATATCTACTTTTTCTGTTCCAAATGTTTCAATATCTTGCATAACGGGTTTTTTTGCACCAATAAAATAGGCAAGTCTGACTTCTACTTTGTCTGCCAATTTTTCCTTAACTATATTTTTTGCTAAAAATCTTGCAGCATAAGCACCGCTTCTATCAACTTTCGTAGGATCTTTTCCGCTAAAAGCTCCTCCTCCGACTCTTGCGTATCCACCATAAGTATCAACAATTATTTTTCTACCTGTTAATCCACAGTCAGACGCAGGACCTGGCATATGCCATACTCCAGTTCCATTTAAAATGAGATCTTTTTCACTAATTTTAAATCCAAATTCATCTAATACTTTTTTAACAACTTTTTGATAAACGTCTTTTTTAACCCTTTTTAGATCAACACTTTCTTTATGGGGAACTGCAATTACAACTTGTAAAATTTTATATGGTTTTCCATTTTTGTATTCAATAGTAACTTGAGATTTTCCATCAGGGCGAAGATAACTTAAAATCTTTTTTTCTCTTACTTCATCTATTCTTTGAGTTAGTCTATGTGCAATTGTTATTGGAAGAGGCATTAGTGTTTTTGTTTCATTACATGCAAAACCAAACATCATTCCTTGGTCTCCAGCTCCTTTTTTGTTTACACCTCTTGCTATTTCTCTTGATTGTTCATGAACATAAACTTCAACAGGGGATTTATCGCTAAAATTAAAATAAGGATCTGTATATCCTAAATCTTTTATTCTTTTTCTGGCAACTAACTCAAAATCAACTTTTGCATTTGCAGTTACTTCTCCCGCAATAACAACTCTGTTAAATCCGGCAAGTGTTTCAACGGCAACTTTACCAAACTTATCCTGCCTTAAAACCTCATCCAAAATACTGTCTGATATTGAATCACAGATTTTGTCTGGATGTCCGCTGCAAACTGATTCTGATGTAAAAATATAATCCATAAAAAAACCCCTCAAAAAGAGAGGTAAAGATTTTGTCCTTTTAGGACCTCATCTTTCTGGCACCGTAGTCTTTCTCGGTTGCCGGTCCGCGCCAAATGCGGGCTCTCTTGATGAACTAATCTATTTAATATTAAAACAAAAGCTTTGTCAATATTTAATTATTGATCAAGTGCACTTTTACATGCAGCTTTTGCACTTGCGTCTGTTATTGAATCACAAACTGATGAGTCAGGGCTTGTTCCTTTTTCTTTCATCATTTTTGTGGCTTCTTCCATCATTTTCGAAAAATCAGTGAATTTAATATTTGATGGAGGAGTAAGTTTAGATTGGTCAACTCCCCATGGGTTGCATCTATAATCTACTTTTTTATTAAGATCTACGTATTTAGCTGTTTCATTTGTTTGGGTTTTTAAATCCTCAGGGGATAATGTCATCTTCATTCCAGTTTCCATTCCATCTCCCCAAATGTAATTATCGCTTCCTTTTCTAATCATGCTCATACTTGTTACTTTGCCATCTTGGGTAGTTTGAAAATCCCCGCGCATGTTTCCGCTTGAAATATAAACAGTCCCTTTAGAGGAATTACCGTTTTCATCACTTGGGACGTCAAAATTACACGTAACATTTTCTCCGCCGGCTAAAAGATCAACTAATGAATTCATTGCAGATCTACTTTCTTGTCCTGAAGTTGTATTGGAAGTTTGATTTTGAGTGTAAGGTGCTTGATTTTTACTAAAGAGGAAGTATCCGCCAACGCCAAGTAATAAAAGGATAATTACTGCGGCAGCGACCATTAACTGTTTTTGTTTTAACATTAAAAATGAGTATATATCCTTAAAATATATTAGTCAATAGTTTTTAAGTTCTTGACAAGTAAGTAAATAAAAGTGCAATAATAATGTATGGCAAAAAAGTCTCATAAAAAAACAAAATTATCGACAAAATACCAAAGTTTTAAACTACACGGAAATCATCCAATACAGAAAGTATTAATTTATGCAGTACCTGATTTATTATTAGGTGTAGCTTTGGGTTACGTTTTGCAGCCTTATATAACATTCTTTATTACCACATACGCTGCAGGTTCAGCTTATTAAACTAAATTCTTGGGAAAAGCGGATCTTCTGATTTTATTTCAGCTTGACTGAACTGTTTCTTAATTTTTTCAGATGTAGTTGGCATAAAAGGTGAAAGTAAGATAGCGATCTCTATTATCTGATCAACGCTGTGAGCTAAAATTGCAGATAACTCTCTTCCTTTATGATTTGTCGAGACTTTTAAAAGCTCCCAAGGTTTTTCTTCATTAATATATTTATCTAGTCTTGATATTTTTTGAAAGATCAGGCTTAAAGCATCGTTAAATCTGTATTCCTCTAATGCCTTTTTATATTCATCTGTAATATCAATCATATGGACGCTTTTATCTGAAGACATTTCTTTAAACCCACTCGTTTCACAAAGTTTTGCAACACGAGCTACTAAATTTCCAAGTCCATTTGCAAGGTCGCTGTTGTAAACTTGAGTAAATTTACTTTCGGAAAAATCGCCGTCACTAAAAGGTGAAAATTTGGCAAGACAATAATAACGCAATGCGTCTGCGCCGTATTTTTCTATTAAAACAACAGGATCAATTACATTTCCCAAAGTTTTTGACATTTTTTGCCCATTAACAGTAAAGTACTCATGGACAAAGAGTTTTTTGGGTAAGGCAAGATTTGCTGAAAGCAAAAACGCTGGCCAATAAACTGCATGAAATCTTATTATTCCTTTTCCAATAACGTGTAAATCAGCAGGCCACCACTTTTTATATAAATCCTCATCCCATCCAAATCCAACAGAGGTTTGATAGATGTTTAAAGCATCAAACCAGACATACATTCTTTGTGCGTTGTCTTCTGGAACTGGTACTCCCCAGTTTTTTGCTCGTTCATTGCTTCTTGAAATACTAATGTCTTCAAGACCATTTTTAACAAAAGAAATCATTTCATTTTTTCTAAACTCGGGAACTATCTCAAGTTCATTTGATACAATAAGTTTTAAGATTTTACCTGTGTATTTTGAAAGTTTAAAAAAATAGTTTTCTTCGCTAACCTTTTCAAGTGGTTTTCCAGGGTGTTCAAAACATTGTCCATCTTTATCTAATTCTCCTTTTGTATAAAACTGCTCACAGCCAACACAATAAAGACCTGTATATGTTTTTTTATATATATCTCCGTTTTTTTCGCAAAGTTGCCATAACTTTTGGGAAGATTTAATATGATTTGGATCACTTCCTTTAACAATTTTATCAAACTTCGTTCCTAATTTTTCCCAAAGATCAAAAAAGAGCTTGCCGTTTTTATCAACTAACTCTTGAACAGAAATTCCTTCAGCTTCTGCCGCCTGAACATTTTTTAGCGAGTTTTCATCATAACCACAGGATAAAATAACGTCTTTTCCCTGGGATTTTTGGAAACGCGCTATTGTATCTGATTGGATAAACTCCAATGCATGACCGATGTGGGGACGTGCATTTACGTATGGAATTGCATTTGTTATATAAAATTTATTCATCGTTTGAATTGTAACAGAACTTTCAAGGCTAAACAAGGCTACTTTTTCCTAAAAAAGAAAAGCTCAAGACCGGCAAAAAGAATAAAAAGTAAAACTAAGAAAAAAGTTTGGGTAAGATTATTTAATCGCAAAACCAGATAGATTAAAGGAAAAGTTGCAAGAAGTAGTCCTTGAATTTTATTTGCAAAAATAAACCAAAAAAGCGTCCAAAGAAATATAAAGGAAAGTAAAAATGCTATTGGCAATGCAGTTATTTTAAAATTGTAAAAAACAATTAAAGTATTAGGGGGAAATGCAAAAATAAGATAGGTTAAGCAAGCTAAAGAAATAATTGAAAGAAAAGGAAGAATTAAAAGTCTTTTTCTTTTTCGCATATAAATAAAGTTTAACATAAAATACCCCTTGACAAGATTTTGGCAGTCGTGATATATTACTGCTAATCTAGATACGTCGCAATTTAGGGTAGTAAATTTAGAAAGCTACTCGCGCGTATCCGGGAGAATTTATGCACGACTTAACAGCAAGACAAGTCGATATTCTAAAAAGTCTTATTGAGGAATATATCGAAACTGCGGAAGCAGTTGGCTCTGAGACTTTAGAAAAAAAGCATAATTTAAGCGCAAGTCCAGCGACAATTCGAAATGAAATGGTTCGCTTGACAACCTTAGGGTACCTTAAAAAACCGCATATCTCAGCAGGAAGAGTTCCAACTCCGATTGGAATGAGATTTTACGTCAAGCAGCTAATGAAAGAAAAAGAGCTGTCTGTTGCGGAAGAGGTATCTTTAAAAGAGAAAGTCTGGGATTTAAGAGAAAAAGAAAGAGCTTTCTTAAAAGAATTAACGAAAACTTTGGCTGATAGAACGAAGACTTTGGCAATAACAACAACTGACGATGGGGATTTATTTTGTTCAGGATATGCAAACATTTTGGATAATCCGGAATTTTTAGATATCGATATTACAAGAAACTTACTTTCAGTAGTAGATGAATTTGAATATTTTAAAACACTTTTCTCGGGACAAGAGGATGACGACGATATTCATATTTTGCTTGGAGAAGATCTTGGACCAAAACTTAACGGCCCTTATGGATTTGTATATATAAAATACCATACGCCATTAAATCTTTCAGGAGAAGTTGGGGTATTAGGACCGGCAAGGCTTAATTATAATTCCATAGTCCCAACGGTTAGATATTTTGGAGATTTAATAGGAGAAATCGCAAAAGGTTGGTAAGATGAAAAAAAATGAGAAACAGAAGGAAAATAACGATTTAGAGAACCTTGAAAATCAATTAAAAAGAGCTCTAGCTGACTATCAAAATTTGGAAAAAAGAGTATCTAATGAAAAAAGCGAATGGATTAAGCTTTCAAATAAGGATTTGCTTTTAAGATTACTTCCTGGTCTTGACAGTTTACTTTTAGCGCAAAAACATACACAAGATGAAGGCGTTAAAGTTTCAATTAAACACTTTTTGGATATTCTAGAAGGGGAAGGAGTTAAGAAAATTGAAACAGTAGGAAAAGACTTTGACCCAAAACTTATGGAAGCAATTTCAACAAAAGAGGGGGAAGATGGAAAAGTTATAGAAGAGGTAAGAGCAGGATATACGTTATACGATAATGTACTAAGACCAGCACAAGTAACAGTTGGAAACAGAAGTTAAAAGCGAAAAGTTTAAAAATATTTTGAATTTTTCATTTTTAATTTTATAATAAAGAAAGGAATAAATTATGGGAAAAATAATTGGTATTGATTTAGGTACAACAAACAGCGCAGTAGCAGTAATGGAGGGAGGAAATCCCAAAGTTATTCATAGCGCTGAAGGAAGAAATGTCATTCCATCGGTAGTTGATCCGATATCTCATGTCGTTGGTGATGTAGCTAAAAGACAAATGGTCTTAAAGCCCAAAACGACAATTTTTTCCATTAAAAGATTAATGGGAAGAAAATATACCGATGAATCTGTTCAGTTTGATATTAAATGGCTTCCATATACTATTAAAGCAGGAAGAGACGGGATGGCTGATGTTGAAGTTGATGGAAGAACCTTTACTCCTCAGGAAATTTCCGCAATGATTTTACAAAAAATTAAATCTGATGCAGAAGCGTATTTAGGTAGCAAAGTAACCCAAGCTGTTATTACGGTTCCTGCATATTTTGACGATTCCCAGAGACAAGCTACAAAACAAGCAGGAGAGATTGCCGGACTTGAAGTACTTAGAATTATAAACGAGCCAACTGCTGCAGCACTTGCCTATGGGCTTGATAAGAAAAATGCTCATACAATTGCAGTTTATGATCTTGGAGGCGGAACCTTTGATATATCAATTTTAGAGCTTGGAGAAGGAGTTTACCAGGTAAAATCTACAAACGGAGATACACATCTTGGAGGAGACGACTTTGACCAAGTAATTATTGACTATTTGGCCCAAGAATTTAAGAAAGAAAACGGAGTAGATCTTAAAAAAGATCCCCAAGCACTTCAAAGACTTAGAGAGTCTGCTGAAAAAGCAAAAATTGAGCTTTCAAGTTCTCAGGAAGCACAAATTAATCAACCGTTTATCACTCAAGGACAGGGTGGAACACCACTTCATTTAACAATGACTTTAACCAGAGCAAAACTTGAACAAATTGTTGATCCTTTAATTGCCAAAACATTAAAACCAGTTGAGCTTGCATTAAAAGATGCAAAAATTAAAATATCAGATATTGACGAAATAGTTTTAGTCGGTGGAATGACCAGAATGCCAAAAGTAATTGAGGCTGTAACTAAGTTTTTTGGAAAAGAAGCAAATAAATCAGTAAATCCTGATGAGGTTGTAGCGGTTGGAGCAGCGATTCAAGGAGGAGTTTTAGGAGGAGAAGTTAAAGACGTACTACTTCTTGACGTAACGCCACTGACTTTAGG
>Ga0080064_1003552_pt1 | contig 22132 bp, 19 predicted proteins | sample Subgrocontami54m_FD_69260 | JGI IMG/M metagenome (GOLD analysis project Ga0080064, IMG submission 69260) | Subsurface groundwater microbial communities from S. Glens Falls, New York, USA - GMW46 contaminated, 5.4 m (SPADES assembly) (version 2) ...
CTGTGTGCATAGGGAGGAGGGGGGGAGGGGGTGTAATGTAATCCATCGCCAAGCCGCCCGACACCCTCGGATAAAGTGACCATTTAACTTGAAGCATGCTCGGAAGTCCAAGACCGGAAACCAGTTGTGCTGAAAAGTCAAGTGATCAACTGGGCTGGTTTTAGATGATCACATGACTCTGCGTTGGATCGGAGGGGCCGAACACGATGAAAACACGCATTTCCCGGATGAACCTGATTTCATTCAGGGGGTCCAAGTGCTGAATGAAACGACTCGAAAGGCCATTTCCGCAAAGTGAGTCCAAACCATCGGTTATGCCGACAATCCCGTCAGGGTTCGATTTCATTCGACACTTTCGGTGTGTGCTGAACGCAAATGAATGAAACCGCAGGGCCTACCGCGAGACTTCGGGTTTTGCTCGACACCCCGAAGTCTGGCGACTTCGGCTACCGGTAAGCTCACTACTGCCGGTCGCCTTACGCCGAAATGCCCATTCGCTGTGCGTAAACGAACCACGGCTGTGCGAAAACGACGCGCTTTGCAATGGAGCCGCGATGACAGATTCCCGGTCAGCGTCCGCTGCGCTGCACTCGCTCGCGATGAGAAGTCACGATTGCCACATCGCTCGCCACGGCGATAATGTGCGACAGACGGTGTCGGCGATTTCCGGCATAACGTTTGCTTCCATCGAGGATGTTGCCATCGCATTCAACGACCAACCGACAATCCATGGGAGGAACAGCGCCATGAAGATGATCATCCGTCTTGTTTTGGTTCCCGCCCTGCTTTTGGGGATGAGCTGGAGCAGCTCGGCCCAGCAAAAGGACGGGCTGCGCAAGCTCATGCTTGAAAAGCTCGATCGTTCCAAAACCGTCCTGGAAGGCATTGCTCTGGCCGATTTTCGCAAGATCACGACCAGCGCCGAAAAGCTCATTCAGCTCAGCAAGACCGCGGAGTGGTTTGTGCACAAGACGCCGCGCTACGAGCTGCACACCAATGAATTTCGCCGGGCAGCGGAGAACCTCATCGACCGGGCGCAAGCGAAAAACCTGGACGGCGTCACCCTGGCCTATTTCGACCTGACGATGGCCTGCGTGCGCTGTCATCAGTATGTCCGTGAAGTGCGCGATGCACGATTGGTCGTGCCGGGCGCCGTTCAGCTGGCCCACGCCAAACCATGAGACACCCACTCGAATGCCTCCTGACCAACAGGTGCTCATGGACGCGCTGCTTCCAGCGGAAATGGCGGCGAAGGCCGAAGACATCGGCGTGAAGAAAGCTGGAATGGACTTCACGACGATGTTGGCGCTGGCCGTGCTCGCGGGGGCGTTTATCGCGCTGGGCGCCGTCTTCTCCACCACGGTCGTTGCCGGCGCTGTGGGGACCGTGCCCTACGGCTTGGCTCGACTGGCGGCCGGCGTCGTCTTTTCGCTCGGCCTGATCTTGGTCGTTGTCGGCGGCGCCGAGTTGTTCACCGGCAACAACTTGATCGTGATGGCGTGGGCCAACAGCAAAATCAGCACCGCACTGCTGCTGCGCAACTGGGCGATCGTTTACGTCGGCAATTTCATCGGTGCCTTGGCTACGGCGGTGCTTCTGTACCTGAGCGCGCAATACGCCTTCGGCAACGGCACGGTTGGCGCCGCGGCGCTGGCCACGGCGAATGCCAAAGTCGGCCTTGGCTTCGGGCAGGCGCTCGTGCTCGGCGTCCTGTGCAACGGCTTGGTGTGCCTCGCCGTTTGGCTCTGCTACAGTTGCCGCACGACCACCGACAAAATCCTTGCCATCGTCCCGCCGATCGCCGCCTTCGTGGCGGCCGGCTTCGAGCACAGCATCGCCAACATGTACTTCATCCCGGTCGGGCTGTTCATCAAGGCCGGGGCGCCCGAATCGTTTTGGACCACGATCGGCACAACCGCGGCCGACTATCCGGAGCTGACCTGGCAGGGCTTCTTCGTCAACAACCTGCTGCTCGTGACGCTGGGCAACATCATCGGCGGGGCGCTGCTTGTCGGCGCGGTGTATTGGTTCGTGTATTTGCGCAAGCCCAAAGCTTCGGCGGAGGATTGACCCATGGCCGTGCAATTCATTCGCTGGTTTCGTGACATCTCCATGGCTGACCTCGCGTTGGTCGGCGGCAAGAATGCGTCGCTGGGCGAGATGTTCCGTGAACTGACGCCGCGCGGCATCCGCATTCCCGACGGGTTTGCCGTCACGTCGGCCGGTTATCGCCACTTCGCGCGTGTCGGCGGACTCGGCGAGAAAATCCGCAACCAGCTCGCCGGTCTGGATACGCGAAACCTGACCGAGCTGGCCAAGTGCGGCCGCCACGTCCGCGAGCTGATTTTGGCGACGGCGTTGCCGTACGATCTCCAAGCGGAAATCTGTCAAGCTTACGCCCAGCTCTGCACCCAATTTGGCTCGACCGTGGACGTGGCCGTGCGTTCGAGCGCAACCGCGGAGGATCTGCCCGGCGCAAGCTTTGCCGGCCAGCAAGAATCGTTTCTCAATATCCAGGGCGAGCGGGCCTTGCTCGTTGCTTGCCGGCAATGTCTTGCGTCGCTCTTCACCGACCGGGCCATCTCGTACCGCGTGGACAAGGGCTTCGATCACCTCGACGTGGCCCTGTCGATCGGCGTGCAGAAGATGATTCGCTCCGATCTGGCTGCCGCCGGCGTGTTGTTCACGCTCGACACTGAAACCGGGTTTCCCGATGTGGTGCTCATCAACAGCTCCTACGGCTTGGGCGAAAGCGTGGTCAAGGGCCGCGTCGATCCGGACGAATTTCTGATCTTCAAGCCGACGCTGCACGACGGCTTGCGGCCGATCATCAAGCGGCAAGTCGGCGCCAAACAGGAGAAGCTGGTGTACGGTCGGCGCGGCGGTCAAAGCACGCGGATTGTGGCCGTGCCGACGGAAGACCGCGAGCGCCTCAGCCTGACCGACGAAGAAGCGCTGACGCTGGCCCGCTGGGGCTGCTTGATCGAAGATCACTATTCGCAGAAAGCCGGCCGGCCCACGCCCATGGATGTCGAATGGGCCAAAGACGGGCCGAGGGGCGACATCTACATCGTGCAGGCCCGGCCCGAAACCGTTCATGCCATGACCCGCAAGACGACGCTCGACATCTATCGGCTCCAAGAGCGCGGCCAGGTGCTGGTGACGGGCAAGGCGGTGGGCGAAAAGATCGGCGCCGGTAAGGTCCGCGCGATCAAGGATGTCGATGCCCTGGCGGAGTTTCAGCCCGGCGAGATCCTGGTCGCTGATATGACCGATCCCGACTGGGAACCGACGATGAAGATGGCCGGAGCGATTGTCACCAATCGCGGCGGCCGCACCTGCCACGCCGCCATCGTCAGCCGCGAAATCGGCGTCCCGTGCGTCATCGGCACGGAATTCGCCACAGCCCGGCTGCACACCGGCCAGCCAATCACCGTCTCGTGCGCCGAGGGTGAGACCGGCAAAGTCTACGACGGTACGCTCAAGTTCACCCGCGAATCGCTCGACCTCGGCACGTTGTCTCGGCCGCGCACCAAAATCATGATGAACGTCGGCAATCCCGACCAAGCCTTCTCGCTGTCCGCGCTACCCAACGACGGCGTCGGCCTAGCCCGCGAAGAGTTCATCATCTCCGGATCGATCCAGGTTCATCCACTGGCGCTGATCCACTTCGACAAGCTGCCGGCCGGCCCCGCCAAGGACAAGATCGCGCAGCTAACCAAGCATTACGCCGACAAGGCGGACTATTTCGTCGATCGCCTTGCCGAAGGCGTCGCGCAAATCGCGGCGGCGTTCTATCCCAAGGACGTGATTGTGCGCCTCTCGGACTTCAAGACGAACGAATACGCCAGCCTGCTTGGCGGCGAGTCGTTTGAACCCAAAGAAGAAAACCCGATGATCGGCTTCCGCGGTGCCTCGCGCTATTACGATCCGCGCTACCGCGACGGCTTTCTGCTCGAATGCCGGGCCATGAAAAAAGTCCGCGAAGTCATGGGCTTGACCAACGTCAAGCTGATGATCCCGTTCTGCCGCACCGTGGACGAAGGCAAACGGGTGCTCGCCGTCATGGCCGAAGCCGGACTGAAACGCGGCGAGCGCGGCCTGGAAGTCTACGTCATGTGCGAGATCCCCGCCAACGTCATCCTCACCGAGGACTTCGCCGCCATCTTCGACGGCTTCTCGATCGGCTCCAACGATCTCACGCAGCTCACGCTCGGCCTGGACCGCGATTCGGAAATCGTCGCCCACCTCTTCGACGAGCGCAATCCCGCCGTGATGCGCCTGGTCGAAGACGTGATCCGCCGCGCCCAAGCCTGCGGCCGCAAGGTCGGCATCTGCGGCCAGGCGCCCAGCGATTATCCTGAGTTCGCGCGCTTCCTGGTGAAGTGCGGCATCGACAGCATCTCGCTCAACCCCGACACGGTCTTGAAGACGTCGCAGGACATTTTGGAGCTGGAACGCCGGCTGCCGGCGGCGGTGGAGAAGATTTGAAGATTTGGAGTGCGGTGCTTTGACACCGCTTTTGTTTTTTTCTTTCCAGTCACCTCGCGAAAAAGGCAAGAAAAACAAAAGCGGCGTGAAAGCGCCGCACTCCAAAGGTGCGGCTCAGCCGCCTTAAGGAAGTGGCCCATGAAAAGTCTGTTGACAATCGGCCTGCCGTGCCTGCTGGTTCTTGGCCTGATCCTCACGGCCATTTACTGGCCCCGAAGTGAATCCACCGACCAGAAATCGGCCGGCGAGTGGACCTGCTCCATGCACCCGCAAGTGCGGCGGCCGGCGCCGGGGCGCTGTCCGATTTGCGGCATGGACCTGGTTCCCGTAACGCAGCTGTCAACAGAGCAGGCCCGTTTGGAGCAGCGCGCCGGCATCGAGACCGAACCGGTCACGCACCGCGAACTGTTCAAGGAACTTCGCACGGTCGGCAAGATCGACTACAGCGAACGGCAAATGTCGTTCATCACCGCCCGCTTGGCCGGCCGCGTCGAGCGCGTCTACGCCGACTTCACCGGCATCCAGGTGAAGAAGGGCGACCACCTCGTGGACATTTTCAGCTCCGAGCTGATGATCACGGTGCAAAGCCTGCTCGATGCCAAACAAAACGGCAACCAGAATGTGCTCGACATCGCCCGAGATCGACTGCGAATATGGAGCATCTCCCCGGAGCAGATCGCGGAGATCGAGAAATCCGGCAAAGCGCGGATCAACTTGACGATCCACGCCCCCATCGGCGGCACGGTCATCGAGAAATCCGTGCGCGAAGGCCAGTACGTCAAGGAAGGCGACATGCTGTACCGCATTGCCGATCTCGATCCGATTTGGCTGTACCTGGACATTTACGAATACGACCTCGGTTGGGTGCGCTTGGGTCAGAAAGTGGAGGTGGCGGTTGAGGCGTATTCGGGCGAGGCCTTCCCCGGAACCATCACGTTCCTCGATCCGTTCTTGGACGACAAGAGCCGCACCGTCAAGGCGCGCGTCAATTTGCCGAACCCACAGAAAAAACTCAGACCGGCGATGTATGCTTCGGCCTCGATCCGCGTCAAGCTGCGTGCGGACGGCACGCCCGAACCGACCGGCCTGGAAGGGAAATATCTGTGTCCTATGCATCCAGAAGTCGTGAAGGAGAAACCCGGCAAGTGTTCGATTTGCGAAATGCCGCTGGAGAAAGTCCCTGATGCGTCGGCCCTCAAAGCCGCGGCTCAAAAAGGCGAAAGCCACGAGGGACACGTGCACGATCATGGCCCAGACCTCGCCAAAAAGGAAACCGGCAAAGTGCTGGCCATCCGCGCCTCCGCCATTCTCGACACCGGCCGCCGCAAGATCACCTACCGGAAGGCGAAAGAGGGCGCCTATGAGCTGGTCGACCTCCAACTCGGCCCGCGCGCCGACGGCAAGGACGATACCGGGCAGCGGACGAGCTACTACCCCGTGCTGTCCGGACTCCAGGCCGGCGACTGGGTTGTGGTGCGCGGAGGGTTTTTGCTCGACAGTCAGCGGCAAATCGAAGGGATGCCGAGCCTGCTTTATCCCCAAGGCCAAGGGCCGGCCACTTTGCATGCGGGACATGGCGACATGCCCGCACCGAAGAAATCGTCTCCTACCGAGGTTCATAAGCACTGAGATTTGCCATGGTCAACTTCATCATCCGCTGGTGCTTGAATAATCGCCTGCTCGTGCTGCTCGTTTCCGTAGCGGCTCTGGGCGCGGGTTATTACTACCTGCGCAATACGCCGGTGGACGCCATTCCGGACATCGGCGAGAAGCAGGTCATCGTGCTCGCCGATTGGCCGGGCCGCTCGCCGCAGGATGTCGAAGATCAGGTCACCTACCCGCTGACGGTGAGCCTGCAAGGCACGCCGGCGGTCAAGGCGATTCGTTCGATGTCGGGTTTCGGGTTCTCGATGGTCTTCATCGTCTTCCGCGACGACGCCGACTATTACTGGGCGCGTTCGCGGGTCCTGGAGCGCCTGAGCGTGGCCGCGGGCAAGATGCCGCAAGGCGTGACGCCCGTCTTGGGACCGGACGCAACGGCGCTGGGCCAGGTCTTCTGGTACACCCTCGAAGCGGACGGCGCCGACCTGGCCCAACTGCGCTCGCTGCAAGATTGGTACGTGCGCTACCAGCTCCAGGCGGTCGAAGGCGTTTCCGAAGTCGCCACGCTGGGCGGGTTCGTCAAGCAATACCAGGTGGATGTCGATCCCGACAAGCTGCGCGCCCACCGCGTCACGTTGCCCGAAGTTCAGGAAGCAGTTCGCAAGAGCAACATCGACATCGGAGCCAAGGTCGTCGAGAACAACGGCTACGAGTTCTTCATTCGCGGCATCGGCTTCGTGCGGACTGCGGCTGACATCGAAGCCATCGTCATTCGCCAGGAAGGTGGCACGCCGATTTTGGTGCGAAACGTCGCGGTGGTCCAGCTCGGTCCCGACTTCCGCCGCGGCGCTTTGGACAAAGCCGGGCGCGAGGCCGTCGGCGGCGTCGTCCTGATGCGCTACGGCGAAAACCCGCTCCGCGTCGTCGAGCGCGTCAAGGAGCGCATCAAGGAAATCGAGCCGGGCCTGAAGGTCGTTCTGGCCGGCGGCCGGCAGGTCCCCGTTCGCATCATGCCCTATTACGACCGGACCGACATCGTCTACGAGACGATGGAGACGCTCACGGAGGCGCTGTTCGAGGAATCGATCGTCGCCGGCCTCATCATCCTGATCTTCCTGCTCCACTTCCGCAGCGCGCTCGCCATCTTGCCGAGCATGCCGCTGGCCATTGGCCTCTCCTTCATCGCCATGTACTTTCTCGGCATCGACAGCAACATCATGTCGCTGTCAGGCCTCGCTATCGCCATCGGCAACGTTTCGGCCATGGCGATCATCATGACGGAGAACATCTACCGCCACCTGGCCACCGCGCCGGATCGGCCCTACGCCGAGGTCGTGTACGAAGGGGCCGCGGAGGTCGGCGGCGCCATTGTCACCGCGGTTTCCAACACGATTATCTCGTTCACACCGGTGTTCGCTCTCACCGATCAGGAAGGCAAGCTGTTCAAGCCGCTGGCCTACACCAAGTCGTTCGCAATTATCGCGGCGGTCATCCTGTCGATCACGCTGGTGCCGGTGCTGAGCTACTACCTGCTGAAGCCGATCCGCTGGTCGCGGCGCCGCTCGGCTCTCTTCGGCGTTGGCGCGGGGCTGACCGTTGCGAGCTTCTTAATCGGCATGGCGACCTGGGGGATTGGGAGCTTCGACCGTTGGAGCGGTTGGCCCACGGCGCTGGCGGCCGGCGTCGTCGTTGGTTTCTCTGTCTACCGCATGGGCCGGGAACGATTGATGCCGCTCGAGCAAAATATCGTCGCGCGCGCCATCGTTGCGGTCTACCGGCCCGGCTTGCGCTGGGTGCTCAATCACAAGGCGGCTTTCCTGAGCATCCCCGTCGTTCTGAGTGTCCTGGGTCTGACGATCTGGCTCGGATTCGCGCGCATGGCCTATCCTGTCGAGGCGGGCCTGAAAGCTGTCGGCCTCGATCCTACCGATACGACCGTCTGGGCCAAGTTGCGCCAAACGTTCCCAGGCATCGGCCGTGAATTCATGCCGGCTCTGGACGAGGGTTCGCTGCTGTACATGCCGTCGCTGTTGCCGTCCGCGTCGCTGTCGCAGGCCCAAGAAGTCATCGCCCGGCAGAACCGTGCGATCCGCGACGTGCCCGAGGTCGAGCACGTCGTCGGCAAGGTCGGCCGGGCGGAGTCCGCGCTCGATCCGGCGCCGATCACCATGATCGAGACGATCATCACGCTCAAGCCCGAAAAACACTGGCGGACCGTACACGAGGATCGCTGGCACAGCGGTGTCGGCTGGCTGGACTGGGCGCGGCCGGCGCTGAACTACTTTTGGGCCGAAGAACGGCACCTGACCAAGGCCGAGCTGCTCAAAGACCTGCAGACCCGCACCGCCATCCCCGGCGTGCTGCCGACCTGGCTGCAACCGATCCAGACGCGCATCGTTATGCTTCAGACCGGCTTTCGAGCTATGATGGGCGTGAAGATCTACGGGTCCGATCCCCAGGAAATCGAACGCGTCGGCCTGCAGATGGAACAGATTCTGCGTAAAGTGCCGGGGACGACGGATGTCGTGGCCGACCGCATCATCGGCCGGCCTTACCTGCAATACGACATCGACCGCGAGGCCAGCGCCCGTTACGGCGTCAACATCCGCGACGTGCAGGACATCATCGAGATCGCGATCGGCGGCGAGAACTTGACCACGACGGTCGAGGGCCGCGAGCGCTATCCCATCCGCATTCGCTACCCGCGCGAGCTGCGTGAGCGGTTTGACGACCTGCAACGCGTCCTGGTGCCAACCTCAAGCGGCGCGCACGTGCCGATCGGCCAGGTGGCGAAAATCCGCTATAGCATCGGGCCGCAGGAGCTGAAGAGCGAAAACGGCCTGCTCGTGGGTTACGTGACCATGAACACGCGCGATCGGGACGAGGTCAGCGTCGTGGAAGACGCCGAGGCGCTGCTGCAGGCCGAGAAGCGCAAGAGCGACGAGCTGATCGTCGCCGGCCGCCACGCCGAGGCCACGCTGGTCGTGCCGCCGGGCTATTACTGGAAATGGTCAGGGCAGTTCGAAAACCAGCGCCGGGCGATGGAGCGGCTGGCGTGGCTGGTGCCGCTCGTATTATTCTCCATGTTCGTCCTGCTTTACCTCGGCTTCGGCAAATGGTGGATGGCATTCATCGTCTTCTTCGGCATCCTGGTGTCGGCGTCCGGCGGGTTCGCGCTGCTCTTGTTCTACGGTTCCAACCTCAGCGTCGCGGTCTGGGTCGGGTTCATCGCGCTGTTCGGCATCGCCGACGATTGCAGCGTCGTCGTGCTCAGCTTTTTGGACGACACATTCAACGCGCGCCAACCAAAACGCGCCGCCGAGGTCCGCGAGCTGGTGTTGGATGCGAGCCTCAAACGCATTCGGCCGATCTTGATGACGACGACCATTGCGGTGATCGGTCTGTTGCCGATCTTTTGGACACACGGTCGCGGCTCCGACGTGATGCAGCCGATGGCGATACCCAGCGTGGGCGGCATGGCGGTGCAGGTGATTGCCTTCTTTCTGGCGCCGTGTATGTATTGTTTGGTGCAGGAGTGGAAGCTCAAGCGGTACCTGACGGCTCCTCCGGAAGGATTTGCCGAATCAGAGGTTTTGAAGTGACCACGCAAGATGGATCGACGACTGCGGCGCGAGCGTGTTGCTGCCGGCTGCGCCGCGCCGGCCTGTTTCTGTGCATTCTCATCGGCATCTTCTTGGGCGTCGGCGCGTACACCTTTCGCCAGGCGGAGGGCGCGTCGTACTTCAGCACCGATCCGCGGGCGTGCGTCAACTGCCACATCATGCGCGAGCAGTACGATAGCTGGCAAAAAGCCAGCCATCATGCCCATGCGACCTGCGTCGATTGCCATTTGCCGCACGAGGGACTGGCAAAATGGCTCGCCAAAGCGGAGAACGGCTTCTGGCATTCGACGCGCTTCACGCTTCAGGACTTTCACGAGCCGATCCGCATCCACGAGAAGAACGGGCGGATCTTGCGCGACAACTGCCTGCGCTGCCATCAGGAACTGGTTGCCGACCTGACGCACCACGGCGCCTTCGCCGACGAGTCGAACAACTGCGTGCGCTGCCACATGGCGGTCGGCCACGGCTCGCCGCGCTAAACGTGGGATAGAACTCCGCTTCTGTCCCGCCCACCCATTGTCGTTGCAGTCTTGTTGAGGCATTGGGCTTCCACAGCAAAGGACACTTGATTCATGAACGAGGTTTCTTCCCCCAAGCGTTGGCGCTCGCGCCTCTTGTATCCGGCGACCATCATCGTCACGGCAGCCTTGACGGTCGGCGGCCTCGCCCTGCTCTTCAACATCCGCGATCGCCAGCAAGAGGCGAAGGAACATTTCGTCAAGCTGGTGGACCTCGACGAGGATACGGTCGATCCCGCCGTCTGGGGCCGCAACTTCCCGCGCCAGTACGACGGCTACCAGCGCACCGTGGACATGGAGCGGACTAAGCACGGCGGCAACGAAGCTATCGACAAGCTTACGCAAGATACGCGTCTGGTGCGGCTCTTTGGCGGCTATGCGTTCAGCAAGGATTATCGCGAGCGCCGCGGCCATGCGTATATGCTCGCCGATCAGGATGCGACCAAGCGCGTTGTCATTGTCAATCAGCCGGGCTCGTGCTTGCACTGCCATGCTGCCGTCATGCCCACTTACCGCAAAGCCGGCAACGGCGACATCATGGCGGGTTTTCGCAAGATCTGCGCCACCGACTGGAAGGACGCGCGCCTGCTCGTCGAGCATCCGGTCTCCTGCGTCGATTGCCACGATCCGCAAACCGTGCAACTGCGCGTCACGCGCCCGGCATTCCTCGGCGGCATCCAGGACCTGGCCGACTTCCTGGCCGACACGCGCCAGGCGAAGGAGACGGAGAAACGAGCCGAGCAGAAGAAACCGACCGCTGAACAAAACGCCGAGCGGCTGCAAGGCTACCTCGAGCAGATGCCGCACCTCGCGAGCCTGGAGCAATACGCCAAAGCCAACGCCGGCACGCCACGCGACAAGCGGCCGCGCTACGACGCCAACGCCCAGGCGACGCGCCAGGAAATGCGTTCCTTCGTCTGCGGCCAGTGCCACGTCGAATATTACTTCAAGAAGACCGACGACAATTTGCTGGTCTATCCCTGGGCCAAGGGCCTGAAGGTCGAGCAAATCGAGACTTACTACGATCAGGCAACGTTCACCGATTGGCCGCACAAGGAAACCGGGGCGAAGATGCTCAAGGCGCAGCACCCGGAGTTCGAGCTGTGGAACCAGGGCATTCACGCACGCAGCGGGGTCTCTTGTGCGGATTGCCACATGCCGTACAAGCGCGAAGGGGCAGTCAAGATCAGCGATCACCACGTCCGCAGCCCGATGCTCAACAGCGCCCGCGCTTGCCAAACGTGCCACCGCTACTCTGAAACGGAAATCATGGCACGCGTCGAGATGATCCAGGGCCGCACCAAGCGCCTGCTCGACCGGGCCGAGGACGCGGTGATCGATCTCATCGACGCCGTCCAAGCCGCCAAGAAACGCAACGTGTCCGATGCCAACCTAAACAAAGCGCGACAGTTGCACCGCCAGGCCCAATGGCGGCTGGACTTCATCCTGGCCGAAAATTCGCTCGGCTTCCACGCCCCGCAAGAAAGCGCCCGCATCCTCGCCGAAGCGATCGACCTGGCCCGGCAAGGGCAACTGAAGGCCGCGACGCAACCGGGGCCGTGAATTTCGGATCGCCACCCAACGACCACCGGCCCGCAGCGAAAAGCCCTAAGCCTCGCTGCGGGCAATGGGTTTGAAGGAAGGAAGGCGAGCACCCCCGTGAAGGGGGTGTCCGGCGCGGCAGCTGGGCGTCGATCAAGAAGTTCATGGGTGGATCAATTCCAACTTCTTGACTTGGCTGAGCCGGGCCGCATAGGCGAGAACGGCCAGGATGTCTTCATGTTCCAGATCCTCGTAATCGGCGAGGATATCATCGGCCGTCATGCCCGAGCTGAGCAGTTCAAGGATCGTTTCGACGGGATAGCGCAAACCGCGGACGGTCGGCTTGCCGTGGCAAATGTTGGGATCGATCGTGATGCGTGAGTCGGTGTCCATCAAAGCCTCCGTCCTTCAGTCTATCACGACGGGCCGATTCTGCCTATCGCACCCACGGGCCTGCCGGCAATTCGATCGAGCACTTTGCCGTTCGTTGCTTACTGTGATGCCCGCACCCTGATCCGTGCATCCGCGATGCGGCAGCCTTAGCCGGGGGCGAGGGCGAAGATTGGATTCAGGTCCATTTCGCTGATTTCGGGAAGCTCTTCGACGGGGCGCCTACTCTTTCTTCAACTTCGCGGCTGATTGCGGATCAATCCATCTGAGAGCGTTAAAGGCCCAGTTTTGAACCTGGCCGTGAGGATCTTCGACAAGTTTGAGAAGAGTGGGAACAACAATTTCCGGTTGGATCTTTTGCAGCGCTCTCAGGGCGTCAGTACGCGGGTAAACGTCCACGTATACGACTCGGGATCCCATGACCTTGATAAGCGCGGGAACAGCCAACTTGGCTGGCGGACCGATCGCGCCAAGGGCCTGTGTAACCTCCCAGACGGATCCGTAGTGGTCGCCTTCCAGAAACTTCACCATTGCTGGGATCGCTGCGACGGCCTCCGGCCCCATTTCGCCGAGAATCCGGGCTGCCTGGGTGTGGTTTCCAGTCTGTAAATCTTCACTGAGGACTAGAACGACTCCCTTCGACTCACGCCCGACTTTCCAGAGAGCCACGGCGGCCCCACTCCGGACACCTGGATCCTGGTCATTGAGCAATTCGCGCAGTTCGGGGACCATTTCCTTGGCAACCAATCCCATCGCAGCAAGGGCATGGGTGCCTTCGGCCCGAAAAGGACCGTGGGGATGATGAAGAATTTCCCTTAAACGCGGAATTGCGGCTGGTCCAATTTTTCCCAGCGTCTTGACAGCAGCATTGCGAACAAAATCGGACGAGTCTTTCAGAGTGTCGATTACATCCGGTATTGGCAAGGCGTCGTCGGGGGCAAATTGTTCAAGCGCAAGCATGCACTCCCAGCGAGTTTGATGACTCTTGGATGCCTTAAGAACGCCCACAATGGATGGGATCAGCTTTCTGAATTCCGGATTGTTGCCGTTCACACAATGACGAATCATCGATGCGCGGATTTCCTCATTACCGTGGTCAAGGGCGTTTGTAATCTCGTCGATCCCAAGTGGTTCTCTATTCACCCTGCCTCTGTCGAAGCTGACTTTCGCCAGTGCTTCGTACGCTCGAAGTCGGGCCTCGCTGTTTGTCACGTTGATTTCTTCCAGCTCCTGGGCGTCGAATTGCTCGAGATCGTAGGTCGAAGCGTTCATGTCTGCCGGAATAAGGCGTGCGGACTCTGGGTCGATCTTTCGCAATGCCTTGGCAACCGCATAGCCTGGCAAGAAGGGCACTTCATCGGCGGTGTCAAAATTGCCGATCCCGATCTTCTTCTTGTGGCCGGCCACCAGATACGGGATCGCCGCTTTTGCTTCAGGACCAATATTCCCTAAAGCACGTATAGCCAAAAGGCGGTAGGAAAGGTCTTCGTGCTCCAATTTGCTCATCCAGAACGTCGCCGGCTTGCCCAAATAGGTTCGTGCGGATTGCTGGGCTACATCGGCCGGAGGCCTTTTCCACGAGTACCAACCGACAACCGTGGCCAACGCGGACAATAGCAAGACGGCAAACCACTGTTTCGGATGCGCGAGCATGTTTTTTCCCACTTGGGTTAGCCGGCAAAACAAGGAGCCGCGTTTCCAAATCCACCGTCAACGGATTCATTTCGGGCAGCACGCGGCTCTCCTCGCAATCATACCACTTGCTCGACCAAAGCCAATCCGACGAGTGCCATGCCCACAGCATTGCGTGGGCATGGTTGGGTGGCCGGTTTGGTCCACATGGCCACGCAAAGCCATGGCCATGGCACCCCGGATTGGTTCACTCCTCCAGTTATTGTAAACACACCCTCTAATTCTTGGCAGGCGGCTGCGCAGCCTCTTCGGCGACGAGGATCATCTGGGCGATGTCGATCAGCTTACGGCTTTTCTCGCTGGCGAGCTTTTGCAAGCGGCGAAAGGCGTCCTGCTCGTCGAGCGCGCCGCGCTTCATCAGGATGCCCTTGGCCCGCTCGATGATTTTGCGGTCTGCCAGCGCCTGACGCAAGTCCGCCGTCTCCCGGCGCAGCGCCTCGAACTGCTCGAACCGCCGCATCGCCAGGGCGATGGCCGGCTGCAGATCGGCTTGCTTGATCGGCTTGACGAGATAGCCCAGGATATGATCCGCTTCGGCGCGCTCGATCAATTCGGGGTCGTGAAAGGCAGACACCAGAATCACGGGAATCGGCCGGTCGCGGTAGATTCGAATCGCGGCCTGGATGCCGTCCATGTCCGGCATCTTGATGTCGGTGATGACCAGGTCGGGAGCAAGCGTTCGACACTGTTCGACCAGCTCGCGGCCGTTCTGGGCGGCGGCGACGACTTGATGGCCGAGGCGCGCCAGGCACTTCTTGAAATAGTCGCGCATGTCCGGCTCATCGTCGGCCACGGCGATGCGCAGCGAAGTATTCATGGACATTCTCGCGGCAACACGATGAAAATCTCCGCCCCCTGCCGACTGCCGACTGCCGACTGCCGACTGCCTTGCGGCTCCGGGCCGGCGGCGATCTGCCCGCCATGGGCTTCGACGATTCTCTTTGCAATTGCCATGCCGAGGCCGGTGCCTTTGGTCTTGGTCGTGTAAAACGGGTCGAAGATGCGCTGTTGTTGTTCGGCGTTGAGGCCGGGCCCGTTGTCGCGCATCGCCACGGATAACGCGGGCCGGCCGTCGAGTTCCGCTTCGACGCATTGCACTTCGATGCGTACCGGGTCGGAGCAAGCGGCCAGGGCGTTTTCCAGGATATTGCGAAAGACCTGTTCGAGGCGGAATTGATCGACGGTGCAATTCAGGTCGATGCCGCCGGTCTGTTCCGTGAGCGAAGCGTCGCGGCCCTTGCGCTGAAGCGCCAGGTTGTCCCAGGCCTGCCGCCAGATCGCCGACACTTCCCAAACTTCGCGGTCGAGCTTGAGCGGCGCGGCATAGCCGCGCACCTCTTCATAGAGATGTTTGAGATGGTCCTGGGCCTTTTGAATGCGCTCGATCAGGTCGAGCGCCTCGGGCCGATCTTCCACTTCCCAGGCCAACATCTCCAGGCACGACTGGCTGCGGGCCAGGGCGTTGCCGCTTTCGTGGGCCAGGCCGGTCATCATCTGCCCGATGGCCGCCAACCGTTCGTTTTGCAAGGCCTGCTCGTTCAAGCGCGCGATTTCCGCCTCGGCTCGTTTCCTCTGGGCGACATGGGCCAAGCGGTTGCGAATCAAGTCGAGGTTGATGGGCTTGGTGATGTAATCGGCCGCCCCTTGGCGAATCGCGGTGATCACCCCTTCCAGATCGGCGTAACCGGTGACGATGATGATGGCGGCATCGGGCGCCAGTTCTTTGAGGCGCGGCAACAGATCCTCCGCGCGGCCGTCGGGCAACTTCCGGTCGAGCAGGATGGCGAAGAAGACCGACCAGTTATTGCGGTTGAGCGCCTGCGCCACGCTGCCGGCCGTCTCCACCTGGTAGTCGTCCAGCTCCAGGATGTCGCGCAGGTTCGCGGTCGTGTCGGCGTCGTCGTCGATCACCAGGATGTGCAGCGGCTCGAGCGTCGCCATCGGCAGTCACCTCGCGGGCCCGGTGGCGGCAGTTGCTGAACCCGGCTCCTCACGCGTCAAGTTGAACAACGTGCTAAGGAGCTTTGGCATGTCGAACGGCTTATAGCAGACCGCGTCGGCGCCTTCCTGGACCATTTGTTGCACCTGCTGGTCCGTTTCACTGCGATGCCCGGTAATGACAATCGTCCGTGCCCGCGGATTGGCCTGCCGCACCAGGCGAAATACCGACGTGCCGTCCCCCATCGGCAGTTTCATGTCGATGAGCACTGCTTTGAAGGCGCTGCCCTTGAGATGCTCCGCGGCTTCGCGCTCGTCATGGGCCAGACAGACGCGGAAGCCGCGCTCACGCAACAAGTCCCACAGGTTCATGCACAGGTCGTGATCGTCGTCCACCACCAGAACCAATGGTTGGCCCACCGCCTCGCTCACGAGTCCGAGCAGCTTGGGAAAATCGACCGGCTTGGCGACCACCTGCCACGCGCCCGCCTCCAGCGCCTCTTCCGTGGTCGCGCCGCCGGCGTAGGCCGTGACCACGATCGCCACCGTGCCGGCGCGCAGTCGCTTGATCTCGCGATACAGCGTCAGCCCGTCCATGCCGGGCATCTTGTAGTCAAGGAGGGCGACGTCGTAGGCGTTGCCCTTGACCAATTCCAGCGCGCTGGGTCCGTCATGGGCAACGTCCACGCGATAGCCCAGATCGCTCAGTATGTCGGATAGGTTGCGGCACGTGTCCACATCGTCATCGACTACGAGAATTGACTCTGCGCGCATGCTCATGAGCTCCCTGTGCCTGACGCGGCCAGTAGCCGGACGGTGCACGCGGTGCCGCGCCCAACCGTGCTGGTGACGCTGAGGCTGCCTTTATTCTTATCGAGAATGGAGCGCACGATCGCCAGTCCGAGTCCCAAACCACGGGCCTTCGTCGAAAACAACGGCTCGGTGATGCGGCTGAGGTTATCGGGGGGAATGCCCACGCCGGTGTCCATCACATCGATCTCGATGTTATCGTCAACGCGTCGGGTGTCAATGGAAAGCCGGCCACCCTGCGGCATGGCTTCGCGAGCATTGCGGACGAGATTGCCCAGCACGATGCGAATCTGATCCTTGTCTCCCAGCGCTTGCGGTAGCGAGGTCGGGCAGGCGATCAATACTTCGACGTTCTCGGGCAATGGATTCAGTTCCAGCACCTCGCGCAGACAGGGCTCGACGGCGAACGGCTGCAAGTTCGGCATCGGCAGCTTGGCGAAGTTGGACAGGGCCGTGATGACACCGTCGGCCACCATGACATGCCGCTCGATGCGCTGCAGATGTTCCGCGGTCTTGGCGGCGGACGGGTTGTGGGCGTTCATCAAGTAATAGATCGACGTCTTGACGACATTGAGCGGGTTGCGCAGCTCATGGGCGATGCCGCCGGCGACTTGCCCGATGGCCGCCAGGCGTTCGCTGCGCTGCTGGCGGGCCAGGTACTCCGTCTGGTAGGCGTCTTCAATGATGGCGAGGTCGAGATCCAGCAGCATGTTCAAGGATCGGCGGATGGCCAGCGCTTCGCACGGATCGCCTTGCCAGAATTCTTCCAGGGCCCGTACCAGTCCCTTGCGAACGCGCGACAGCGCCACGTTCGTGAAAACCTGATCGAGACCGATCTCGACATGCCGCCAGCCGGCGCGCCAGCGCCGGGCGACGTAATCGCGGTCGTAGGGACCGAAGAGCAATTCGCGCAGCCAGGCGCGCAGCGTTCCCTTCAGGCGCAATATTTGCGCCGCGCCGCCGGTGATCACCTTGCGGGCATCGGGATGGCGCTCGATCTCGGCATAGAAATCGTCGATGAGCGGCGTGAGGTGAGGTTCCAGCAGCGCGGCCACGGACTGGACCCGCGCCGCGTCCTGGTCCGCCCAGCCCACATACTGCTGCAATTCCTGGTAGCGACGATACAAGTCGTCGGCATTCATGGTTGGCTCTTTCGTGCTAGCGCGACGCTCGGGCCCAGCGCAGGGGCCGCCGCTCGGAGCCTTATTGTAAGCAAGCGTCGTGCCAGAAAGAGTCTTGCGCTTGGAAACGGTTTCAGCACGTGGGTCAGGCCGCTTGGCCTGCCGCCCTGATCCGAACGTGTGCCAAGCCGCACACCGTTGGCCCGCCACCGCACAGACCCGAACTTCGATCGAGAATTATCCGAAATCTGCTTGACACGAACGCCGCCGCCGAACTAGAATCGTCCCTAGTAATTGTCCGCGACGGGCAATTGACACGAAGCTATGAAAGCTCCCCTGGACCACGCAAGTGGTCCAGGCGGAGCTTTTTTTGTTTCTGGGCCCGTCGGGACTGCGGACCCTCAACCACTCACGGAGGAATAGCCATGTTAGTTCTCTCACGGCGCCTGGGCGAAGAAATCGTGATCGGCGGCAACATTCGCGTCAAGGTCGTCCTCGTCAAAGGCGACAAGGTCCGGCTGGGCATCAGCGCTCCCGCTTCGGTGCCGGTGGACCGCAGCGAGATCCACCAGCGCCGGGCCGAATTCGAATATCAGCCCGACTGGGTGATCGAAACCCCAGCGCCCTGAATATCGGCAAAGTTTTCATGGCCGTGTGGCAAGATCGTCCGCCCAAGGTGCGTCATGGATTCACAGACCATCGAAGACAACCTGATCTTTTCCCCAGAAGAGATGGAGCGGCTCGTTGGCCGCGTGCGCCATCAGCTGGGCGGCAGGTTGCGTGGTTTTCGTGTGCAGGTTCGCGGCGGCGGCCTGATCCTGCACGGGCGCAGCGCGACCTTTTATGCCAAGCAACTTGCCCAACACGCGGTCATGCAGGCAACCGAGCTGCCGATCCTGGCCAATGATATCGAAGTGCGGTGATCTCACACCCCGACGGCTGACCTTCCCTCGGTGCCGATGATGTGCCGGTTCGGACCAGGGTGCGTGCGAATCCGCACATGACATTCGTCTTGGGCAGACTGCTGTGCCATAAGGTCACGGCGGCCACACGGTTGTTCCATCAACATTCCCGTCGCGGCGGTCTGATTTTTGGCACATGCCGACCACCCTGGCACAGCCTTTGCGTTGGGCCTATTGCCGCCCATCGTGAGGAGTAAACCATGTACCGAAACCTCTTGGTGCCGCTCGACGGTTCTTCGTTTGCGGAACATGCCCTGCCGCTCGCCCTCAACATCGCGCAACGCGCCGGGGCCAGCGTGCGGGTGGCGCTGGTCCATACGCCGGCCGCGGGCGTCTACGGCGGCGCCGAGTTGGCGGTCGACCCCTCGCTCGATGCGCAGATTCGCGACAGCCACAAGGCTTATCTGTTGGATGCGCTCAAGCGCCTGACCTCGGCCGCGCCGATGCGCGTCACTTCGACCCTTTTGGATGGGCCCATTGCCGATGCCATCCACGAATACGCCGTGGCCTCGCAGATCGACCTGATCGTCATGGCAACGCACGGCCGCGGCCCCTTCAGCCGCTTTTGGCTGGGTAGTGTTGCCGATCGCCTCATGCGCCGCGCGTCGGTGCCGGTGCTGCTGGTGCGTCCCAGCGCGCAGGCGCCTGATTTCGCCGCCAAGCCGGTCCTGCGGCGCCTGCTGATTCCGCTGGACGGCTCGGTTTTGGCGGAGCAGATCCTCGAACCAGCCACCGAGTTGGGCAGTCTGATGAAAGCGGAATACACGCTCCTCCGCGTCATCGAGCCCATCGTTCTGCCCGAGTTCACGTATCGCGGCGCCGTCACGCCCGCATGGGACGCCGCAACTCTGCGCAAGCTCCAGACCGAGGCGCAGACCTATCTCGACGGCGTCGCGAATCGGCTGCGGGCACGGTCGCTCACCGTCCGCACCCAGGTGATCACCAACCAGCCGGCCAGCATCGCCATCCTCGAAGCCGGCAAGGCGGACGACATCGACCTGATCGCTCTGGCGAGCCACGGCCGCGGCGGATTAGCCCGGCTGATGCTCGGCAGCGTCGCGGACAAAGTCGTGCGCGGCGCACCGACAGCCGTCCTCATTCACCATCCGCCCGCCAAATAGCTCGTGAAACAACCCCCCAGCAAGCGCTTGCATTCGAATCCATCCCAGGAGACCAATCGCCATGAGCCAGTCAACATCAACGATGACCAATGATGTGCCGGAGCCGATTTCCTCCGCACCACATTCCAGCCAAGAAATGTCGGCGACACAAACCCAATTCATCCCCCATGGCGGCGACCGGTTCGCGGTCGGGTTCTTGGTCGTCACTTTCATGCTTCTCGCGGCGATCATGCTGGCCGACATCATCCGCGCTCTCTGGCGCTGGTGAAGCCTGGGACCATGGCTGACCGGCGGATATAATCTCTCAGACCGGCCCGAAAAGGGGACAGGACCTTTTGAATTCAGAGGTCCTGTCCCCTTTTCGGGCCGGCGCCGGCCGCGCGCTCTTCCTGGGCGCCCGAATTCCACAACTGCGCCGCCGACCTGCGCCGTAGAATTATTGCCATGGCCAACGCTCACGCCCCCATTCATCTGTTGATCGTGGACGACGACGACCAGCTGCGGCAAACGCTGGCCCGTCGTTTCCAGCGCAACGGCATGACTGTCACGCAAGCCGCCCATGGCGCGGAAGCGCTGGCGAAAGCCGAACACGTGCGCGCCGATGTCGCCCTTTTGGACCTGCACATGCCGGGGATGACCGGCATCGAGGTCATGGAGAAGCTCAAGGAGCGCCAGCCAAGCCTGGAGGTCCTTTTGCTGACCGCCCACGGCAGCATCGAAACCGCCATCGAGGCCGTCAAGAAGGGCGCCTACGATTATCTGACCAAGCCGTTCCACCTGCCGGACCTGGAACTGCACATCCAAAAGGCGTACGAGAAAGTCCTGCTGGCCCGGCGCGAACGGCAATGGGTCGAGCAGCTCCGCTACGAATCGCCGCGCTACCGCCTGGTCGGCTCCAGCCCCGCCATGCAAAAGGTGGTCGGGCTCATTGAAAAGGTCGCAGCGACCGAAGCGACCGTATTGGTCCGCGGCCTCAGCGGCACCGGCAAGGAGTTGGTCGCCCGCGCCATTCACCTCAATAGTCTGCGCCGCGACCGACCTCTGGTCACGATCAACTGCGCGGCCTTGCAGGAATCACTCCTGGAAAGCGAGTTGTTCGGCCACGAGAAGGGCGCCTTCACCGGCGCCATTCAGGCCAAGCCGGGCCTGGTGGAAGTGGCCGAGGGCGGCACCCTGTTCATCGACGAAATCGCCGAGATGGCCCCCGGCCTGCAAGCGAAACTGCTGCGCGTTCTGGAGAACGGCCATTACCGCCGCGTCGGCAGCACCCAGGAAGTTCATGCCGATGTCCGCGTGGTCGCCGCCACCAACAAGGCGCTCGAAGGCGAGATCAAAGCCGGCCGCTTCCGCGAGGATCTTTACTACCGCCTCAACGTGGTCACGATCGAGCTGTCGCCGCTGCGCGAACGCCGCGACGACATCAAGGAGTTGATCGATCACTTTCTCAACACGCGCCAAATCGGCCCGGCCCGCTGCGCCATTCGCCCGGAAGCCCTGGCCGCCCTGGTTCGCTACGACTGGCCCGGCAACGTCCGCGAGCTGGCCAACGTCCTGGAACGCGCCCAGATCCTGGCCGAGAACCAAATCATCACGCCCGACGACCTGCCCGAGAACATCGCCGACGACGCGCCCGCCGCCGACCCCAGCGCCGATCCCGCCCATTTGCGCGAGGTCGAGCGCCGCCACGTCCAAGAAGCGCTGCGCCGCGAGAAGGGCAACAAAGTCCGCGCCGCCAAATCACTGGGCATCAGCCGCCGCGCCTTGTACCGCATGATCGCCAAATTCGGGCTGGATGAAAAACAGGGTTGAAGGCGACGCTCCTCCTTCAGTCGGCAGTAGGCAGTGGCAGAAGGCAGTAAAGCATCCGTCAGCAGTAGGCAGCAGCAGTAGGCAGTGAAAAGACGAATATCTTGACTGCCTCCTGCCGCTGCCGCCTGCCTACTGATGGGGCGGTATCCTGACGACGAGTCAAGCTGAGGGCGACTCCAGGGAGGAACAAGCCATGTCAACCGCCGCCACGGTGCAAGAGGTCAATCGCGAACTGGCCCGTCAAATCAACCAGGAAGCCAGGACGAACCCGCAATCGCCCTACGCCAACAAATTCGTGGGCATCGCCAACGGCAAAGTCGTCGTCGCGGATGACCTCCCAAGCCTCTTTTTGATAGGCGAGAGCCAATGCGGGCATTGTGTGTGTGTGGAGTCTCGGTGCAAAGTGAGCTAGTGTAGGGTCAACTTTGTTTTTTGGGGTTCACTGCAGTTCACGACCGACGATTCTCGAACGAAACTGAACCATCTGTACCCAAAACATCAAAGTTGACCCTC
>Ga0080064_1003553_pt1 | contig 22127 bp, 29 predicted proteins | sample Subgrocontami54m_FD_69260 | JGI IMG/M metagenome (GOLD analysis project Ga0080064, IMG submission 69260) | Subsurface groundwater microbial communities from S. Glens Falls, New York, USA - GMW46 contaminated, 5.4 m (SPADES assembly) (version 2) ...
GCGGGCGCCCCGGAGTGGGCGCCGCTGCGCACGGCCACCTGCGCCGTGCCGCCGGCCAGGGCGGTGACGACGACGCCGTTGGCCTTGGCAAAGGCGTAGGGAACGGCCGGTTTAACGCTCATTTCGGCGCGGTTGTTGCGGGTTTATCCGTTCCCGCCGGCGCCGCGCCCTGGCGCGGCGGCAGGATGGGCGATCCGAAATCGGGAAGCATGTCCGTCGCGAGCCTGGCCTTGAATTGCTCGCCCAGGATATAGTCGTAGCGGTCGCTCGTGAGCGAATCGGCGCGCTGGGTGCTGCGCAGCAACGTCGGCCGCAAGAACACCATGAGGTTGGTCTTGGTGCGCGAACGGTTGTTGTACTTGAACAGGCCGCCGATCAAGGGGAGGTCTCCGAGCCCCGGAACTTTTGCCAGGCTATCGTTGACCGTGTCCTGAATCAGGCCGCCGATCACGATAATCTGGCCGTCGTCGACCAGCACCGACGATTCGACCGAGCGCTTGTTGGTGATCACGCCGGCGGCATTGGCGCTGTCCTGAATGCTGGACACTTCCTGGTAGATCTGCAGGCGCACGGCCCCGCCTTCGGAGATCTGCGGCTTGATCCGCAGGGTGAGGCCGACGTCTTTGCGCTCGATGGTCTGAAACGGCGTCGGCGTGGTGGCCGCAGCCGAAACGGCGTATGAGCCGGTGATGAACGGCACGTTCTGGCCGACCACGATTTTCGCCTCCTCGTTATCGAGAGTCAGCAGCGTTGGCGTGGACAGGATGTTCGCATTCACGTCCGTCTGCAGCGCGCGCACCAGGAGGCCGAGGTTGAGTATCTGTGCGCCACCGACCGTGATCGTGCCCTTTACCACGCCGATATTCAGACCTTGTCCCGCCGTGCTCGGATTCTGGGAAATGCCGATGATGTTCTGCCCCGCAGTGCCAAAATTGGTGCCGCCGAACACCTGCCCGGTGCTCTTGCCGGCGCCGGTGAGGTCCTGCCACTGAATGCCGAACTCGGCCGCCTTGTCGGCGGTAACCTCGGCGATCAGCGCCTCGATATACACCTGCGCCCGGCGCACGTCGAGCTTATCCAGCGCCGCGCGCAGGTTGTTGTAGACCGCATCGGGCGCGGTAATAATGATCGAGTTGGTGGCTGCGTCGGCCTGGATGATGCCCGGTGTCGAGGAACCCGTTTGCGCCGGCGTCGCCGTTTGCCCCAGCGGCGCCGCGCCCAGCGGCGTGGTCGGGCGCGACTGCGCGAGCATGGCTTCACCCGAGTAGATTGCACGCAATATCTCGGCCAGTTTCACCGCCTCGGCGTTCTTCAGGTAGACGACGTGAATATTGCCGCCCGCGCTGGTGGGGGAATCGAGCATCGCCACCAGTTGGCGCACCCGCGATAGCCGCGACGGATCGCCCGCGCGCGCGAGCACGCTGTTCGAGCGCGCATCCGCGGCAACCGTAAAGCGCTGGGTCGGGTCCGCCGACGCCTGGGCCTGCGTGGTCTCCGTGAACAGGCGGTTGATCGTCTGCGCCACGTCGAGCGCCGACGCGTAGTGAAGCGGGATCATGATCGGATCGGAGCCGCCCGGCTGATCGATCGATTCGATGATTTTTTCGATGCGCGCGAGGTTGCTCGCGTAATCCGTGACCACCAGGGTGTTGTTGTTCTGGTAGGCCGTGATGGTGTTGTTGGAGGAGATCAGCGGGCGCAGAACCGGCACCATCTGCGTTGCCGATTCATATTGCAGCTTGAACACCTGCGTCCGGATAATATCTCCCGCAGCGCGCGATTTGTCCTGCGGGCCCAGCGTCGGGCTTTGATGCAGTTTGGCGTCGATCTCGGGAACGATCATGACCCTGCCGCGTTCCTCGACCGCGGTAAAGCCCTGCAGGCGCATCGCCGACAGAAACACCTCGTACACCAGCGCCCTCGACATCGGCTTGGCCGAGACGATATTGACCGTGCCTTTGACGCGCGGATCGAGCACGAAGTTCTTCCCGGTGATTTCGCTCACCGCTTTCACCACGCCTTCGATATCGGCATTGACGAAGTTGAGCGTGACCAGATCGGGGCCGGTCGGGCGCGCGGCCGCGGCTGGGCCGGGGCTGGGCGGGGGGGCGATGTCGGCGGGCCACGCCTGACCGCTGCTGGCCGCCATGGCCAGCCACACAAATCCCGTTCGTAACCAGCGACGCTTCATAGTAGATCGATCCTCCGACGCGCCATCGACAAACGATGTGGCGTCATTTGTTGGCCGGCGCGGCCGGCTGAGCGGCGGTTGCCGCGGCAGCACTTTTTTGTTGCGGCCAGGCGAGCGTTTCGCGCACCCCGCCACGCTCCAGAATGACGTGATCCGGATGGACTTCCGCGAGCCGGAGGCCGGGAGTCACGTCCTCGCCCTCATGCACCGCAAGAATCTGCTTCCCTTCAAGCTGCACTACCGCATACCCGAGCCTGCCAGCCGACGCAGCCACGACGCCGAGCAACTTGATCGCGATCCCGGTCGGCGCGGCCGTATTCTTGTTGCGCTCCACGCGGCCGAATACAAGGCTGGCGGAGGCCAGGCTGCCCGTCCCCACGGCGGCGACCTCCGCTCGCGGCTCCGCGCGCGGGGCGAACCAGATCCAGGTCCAGTACGCGAGCACCAAGCCAAACAGGGCCACCGCAGCAAGTGTCAGCAATGACACGACGGCCGTTTGCGCAAGACTCGATCGTCCGAGCGGGAGTACCTGCATGCTTGGTATTCGTCATTCGCGCGCTGTAAAAAGTGTAGGTCGGGCGCAGTAATCGACCAGATGCATCGCTTGAAGCATTATATAATGGAAACCGTTGTGTTCGAGGCGCAGGAAAATCAATTGACGAGGATGGCGGGTCGATGCTGACGGGGGTTCGCATGCAGCGCGGTTTCACCTTGCTCGAGGTGATGGTAGTCGTTGTCATTCTCGGTATTCTCGCCGCCCTAGTGGTGCCGAAAATCATCAGCCGCCCCGACGAGGCGCGGGTAATCGCGGCAAAACAGGATATTGCGAGCCTGATGCAGGCGCTCAAGCTCTACCGTCTGGACAATCAGCGCTACCCCACGACCGAACAGGGACTGCAGGCGCTGCTCGCCAAACCGACCACGGCCCCGATCCCGCTCAACTGGAAACCTGGCGGGTACGTCGAGCGCCTGCCCAAGGATCCCTGGGGCAATCCCTACCAGTACCTCAATCCCGGAGTGCGCGGCGAGATCGACGTATTCAGCGACGGCGCCGATGGTGCGCCCGGCGGCGAAGGCAACGACGCCGACATCGGCTCCTGGAATCTCTAAGAAACTGTTGCAGAATGAGCGCAACCGCTATCGGGTTTGGGGGATATAAAAGGCGGCGCGGCTTCACCCTCATCGAGATGCTGGTGGTGCTGATGATCATGGGTCTTTTCGTGGGCTTGGTCAGCGCCATCACGCGGCCGGACGATCGCGCCGTGCTTCGCCTGGAGGCGGAAAGGCTGTCGCAACTCCTGGATTTCGCCGCTTCTGAGGCGCAACTCACGGGCAAGCCCATCGCTTGGACAGCCGACGGTTCGGGCTACCGCTTCTGGCGCTCCGACGAGGATTCCAACTGGTCCGAAATCCGCGACAGCGAACTGCTGCGCGCGCGTACCGTGCCGCAAGGCATGGCGATTTCCGGCTTCCGCGTCGAAAACATGCCGCCGCAGGGCGCGATGCGCCTGGAGTTCGCCCCCGAGGGATCGTCACTGGCCTTCACCATCGGACTGTCCCTGGGCGCGGAGCGTTACCTCGTCGCAGGATCCCCGGTCGGGGACGTGCGTGTCCTGCGCGGCGAAGGGAATGCCTATGGCGGCGTGGCGCTGCGGTAGGCGATCAGGGTTTACGCTGATCGAGGTCCTGGTCGCGCTGGCCATCATCTCGATCGCGCTCATGTCGGCGCTGCGCGCGGCGGGACAGGGGACGAACAATCTGGGTGAGTTGCGCGCGCGCCTGCTCGCCGGCTGGGTTGCCGAAAACCTGCTGGCGGAGCATCGCGCCCGCCGCGACTGGCTGCCGCTGGGAATACGGCGCGGCGCGGGACGCCAGGGCGGTCTGGACTTTGCGTGGCGTGAGGAGGTCATCGCCACGCCGAACCCGTCATTCCGCCGCGTTGATGTCCGGGTTTTCGCGACCGCCGAGGAATCGCATTCGCTGGCGCACCTTGCCGGGTTTGTCGTGAATTCGCCGGGGTCGGCCAGATGAAGGTGAAGGCCGCTCCGCGCGCCAAGGCGCGACTGACATCCGCTCGCCGCACTGGGGCGCGCGGCTTCACCTTGATCGAGATCCTGAGCGCGCTGCTGGTGCTGTCGCTGCTCGCGCTGATGTCCTACCGCGGCCTCGGTGCGGTGCTCGATGCGCGCGAACACACCCAGGCCGAGACCGACAAATGGCGCCGCGTGGCCGCTTTCCTCGCGCGCTTCGAGCGCGACGTGCAACTCGCGGCGCCGCGCCCGGTGCGCTCCGTTAGCGCCACCACCACGGACACTACCACCGGCACCTCGCCCGCATGGCGCGGCGACTTTGTGACCACGGATCAGGCGCGCCTCGAATTCAGCCGCTTTGCCGCGACTGAAGGCGTGGACACCGCGCGCCGGATCGCGTACCGGCTGAACGAAAAGAATGAAGTCGAGTTGTGGTTGTGGCCCGGGCTCGATATTGCACCTAACACTTTGCCGGCGCGCTATCCGGTCCTCGCCGAAGTGAAAACATTCGAGCTGCAGTACCTCAATCCGGGTCTTGTGTGGGTGAATGTCTGGCCCTCGTCGCCGACCGACCCGCCTATTCCGCAGGCGGTGCGCCTGCGCATTGTGCTCGCCTCGAGCGAGGAAATCGTGCGCGTATTCGTGCTGCAATCATGAGAACGCGTGAGCGAGGCATCGCGATCGTGCTCGCCATCAGCGTGGTTGCCATGGCCGCAATGGTCGCAGCGGCGATCATGGTGTCGCAAAGCACCTGGGCGCGCCAGCTCGAACTGACCGCCGAACATGTTCAGGCGCGGGCGGTGCTGCAGGCCGGTGCGGACTGGGCCCGTGCCGTGCTCAGCGACGATCGCCGCCTGAGCAACGTCGATCATCTGGGCGAGCCGTGGGCCCTGCGCTTGCCGCCGATGCCCGTAGAAAACGGCGAGCTGGTTGGAAAGATCGAGGATCAGCAGGGCCTATTCAATGTCAACAATCTGGTATCGGAGGGAAAGGTCAACGTCGCGCAGCTCGCGCATTTTCGGCGCCTGCTCGCGACACTGGGCTTGTCCGATGCGCTCGCTTACACACTCGTCGACTGGATCGACGACGATAGCCAGCCGCAGCCGCAGGGCGGGGCCGAAGACGCATACTATCTCGCTTTGGAGCCGCCATATCTCACCGCCAACCGGCCGCTGATCGACGTGGATGAACTCGCGCTGGTCGCCGGCTTCGACGTCAGCGTGCGCGCGCGCCTGCGCCCGTACGTGACGGCGCTGCCGGGATTCAACGCGGTCAATGTGAATACGGCTCCGCCGGAAGTGCTTGCCGCGGTGATTGATGGCCTGGATCTTGGCAACGCTCAGGCAATGGTTGCACAGCGCGATCGAGCCTATTTCCGTGACACCAACGACTTCATGAAGCGGCTTCCGCGAGCGGCCGTGGCCGCCGCCGACGACATCAGCGTGAGCAGCGATTACTTCCTGGCGAGTCTGCGCGTGACTATCGGCGGCGCGCAAGCGCGCGGCAGGGCGCTGCTTTCGCGCAAAGGCACCGGCGCGGGGTGGCCCATTATCATCTGGCGCAAATACCTGTGACGGTCTGAAATGAACACTTTAACCAGAGTTTCCCCATGAGCTTGCTTCGAATCTACGGTTCCTTGCGCGATGCACCGCAGCAGTGCCAGTGGGCGCTAGTCAGCGAAGGGCGCGAACCTGTCGTGGGACAGGGCCCGCTGGCGCAATTGCCGCAGCGCGCCGAGCGCGTCCAACTGGTGCTTCCCGCCACCGAGGTCCTGATCACGCGCGCGAACCTGCCGCACTCGGCCAAGCGCCACGCCGGATCCGTGCTTGCCTTCGCGGTCGAGGAAGAGACTTTGGGCGACCCCGACGCCAACCAGGTGAGCTGGCTCGGATCGGCTGCAGATGCCGATGTGCTCGCGGTAGCCGACCGGCAGGGACTCAAAGCTTGGCACGATGCACTTGAAGCCGCCGGCATCGGCGAATACGAGGTGCACTGCGAAACCCTGATGCTGCCGATGACGGCGGGAGAATGGAGCCTCGCCTGGGACGGCCGCGAGGGATTCGTGCGCACCAGCGAAATCGAAGGCGCCGCAACCGATTGCGGCGACCGGGAAACCCCGCCGCTGTCGTTGCGCCTGATGCTGGACGAAGCGAAAGCGCGTATCGAGGCACCGAAAACCATCGCGCTGTATCTGTGCATGACCGCACCCGATGCCGAGTCGAATGCGGCGCCCGATCCCGACGCATGGCAACGCACGCTCGGGGTCGCGCTGCGCCTTGCACGGCCCTGGGACTGGCGCCGGGCGCCGCCCGACGCGGGCGTCAGCCTGGCACAGGAGCGCCAACGCTGGCGGCTGCTTCCGGGTACCCTGCAACGACTGCGGCCAGCGGCGTGGCTCGTTGGGATCGCCCTCGCCGTGCACGCGCTGGCGTTGATCGTGGACTGGACGCGGCTCGCGGGCGAACAACGCAACCTGCGAGCGCAAATGGAGTCGCGTTTTCGCACAACCTTTCCCGACGCGGTCGCGGTGGCGGACCCGGCGCTGCAGATGCAACGCAAGCTCGCCGACGCGCGGCACGCCGCCGGTCAACCCGATGCCGGTGACTTCCTGCCGATGATCGAGAAAGTGGCGACTGCATTGAAGGACGTGCCGGCGGGCGCACTGCGCATCGCATCCTACGAAAGCGGGCGCATGACACTGGAACTCGCAGCCGTCGAAGAGGCTGGCGTGCGCCGCATCGTGGCGCGCTTGCTCCAGGCAGGCATGCGTGTCGACGCGTCCCCGGCGGGAATGCGCTCCGGCAGTGCAAAGGTGGTCCTGACGGTGCGTTCATCATGAAGCCGCACCTGCTCAAAATCTGGGAATCGCGCTCGCCGCGTGATCGCGTGGTGATTGCCGTTTTGGCCGCGGTAGTCGGAGCTGCACTTTATCTCTGGCTGGCGCAGTCGGCAGATCGGGCGCGCACGCAGCTGGGTGCATCTTTGAGCGTACTGCGCGCGCAGGCGACCCGTCTCAATCTGGACGCGACTGATCTGGAGCGCGTGCGCGCTATCCCGGCCCCACCTACATCGCAAACTGATCTGCGCACCCTAGTGCAAGCCCGCGCCGAGGCTGCCGGGCTTGCGCGCGCGCTGGTGCGCATCGATGCCCCGGACGCGAATCAGGTGCAGGTGGTATTCGGCGCGGTCGCGTTCGTGGAATGGCTTGCCTGGGTCGCGAGCCTGCAGGCGGAGCGCATCCGTCTGGACACCGGCCGGATCGAAGCCTTGTCCACGCCGGGAATGGTGGGCGTCACGGCCACCTTCACCCGCGCCAAACCGCAGTGAGCCGTTGGCAGCTGATTGGCCTCGCGCTAGGCGCTTACGCCCTGGGGCTGGTTGTCACGGCACCGGCAAGCCTGATCGACTCCGGTCTTGAGCAAGCGACCGAAGGCAGGCTGCGCCTCACCGACACCCACGGCACGCTATGGTCGGGGACGGGGCAGCTCGAAATGCGCGATCGGATGCACCGAACCGCAGTCGCAAAAAGCATTGCCTGGCGCGTGCTGCCCCACTATTTTCTGCGCGGACAGCTCCGGGGCGAAGTCGTACTGGACCAAGCGGCGAAGCCATTTCCAGTGACGATTTCCCCGTCGCAGATCGAAGTGGCGGACGCCGACATCAACTTGCCGGCCGCCGCGCTGGGTCTGGGCGAGCCCAAGCTGGCGCCGCTCGGGCTCACCGGCGATGTGCTGCTCCACGTCGCGCGCCTTGCGTTAGGGCGCAGCGCCATCGAAGGCAACGCGACGTTGCAATGGCGCGGCGCAGGTTCGGCGTTCACGCGGGTCTCGCCTCTGGGCGACTACGAACTGCGCCTCGAAGGCGAAGGCACCACGGTGCGCGCGTCCCTGCGCACTCTTCAGGGACCGCTTCAACTCGATGGCCAGGGATCCTGGAGGAGCGGGGCCAAACCCGTGTTCCTCGGCACCGCGCGCATCGCGCCGGAACACCGGCAGCAACTCGCGCCGTTGATGCGCATGATCGCGGTAGAACGCGGAGAAGGCAACTTCGAATTGCAGCTTAAATAAGCGGTAGGTAAATCAATCCGCCGGGCACCCCTAAATCCACGGGCCGATGCATGCGCAATGAACCTATTTTGGCCCCCAAAGTGCGCATATACGTACTTATGTCACTCTCGGCCCCTCCCCTGAGGCAAATGGATGTGATTTCGGACGGTATTATTGGTTAATCGATTGTTTCATGACTTCCCTCCCGGCTCAGACCTGTCCGGCTTTGCGTTTCCTGACGTGTTCCACCACGCCCTTCCTGCCAACCTTGGTCTTCGGCTTCCAGATGTTCCGGTGCTTGAGCAGATGTTCCTTCTTCCAGACGTGTGTCGCGTCACCCATGTAGACGATGAACACTTCGCAGCCGTCAGGATATTCGTAGGGCCCATGCGGAATGTCCCACCCGAACACATAATCGCCGGGGCGCAGGTCCTTGCCGGCCACGCACATGCGGCCCTTGGTCACCAGGATCGAATGCCAGCTCTTGTGGGTGTGCGCGGGCTCGACGTATCCCGCCGGGAAGCGCTGCTTCATGTCGATGCGCTTCATCACCGGGTCGTAGTTCAAGACCTTGACCTTGACGCCGGGCGGCAGCTTGAGCAGCCCGCGCACGTCATCGCTTTCCCATTCGACCTCGTGATCGTAAATCGCCTTGAACGTGTGGTCGCAGCCGTCCACGGCCGCGCTTTTTTTCGCTGTCATCTTGAAGATTCTCCCATTCTATTCAGGTTCAATTCACTTCCACTTTGATCCCGGCGTCCTTGATGACCTTCAGATACCTTGCCAGATCGGACTTGATGGTTTTGGTGAATTCTTGCGGCGTGCTGGTCACCGACTCGATGCCAAGAGCGGTGTAGCGTTCTATCACCTCCGGCTGCTTCAAGGCCTTGACAATTTCGGCCTTGATCTTGTTGATGATTTTCCGCGACACCCCTTTCATTGTCAACAGTCCCCACCAGTTATCCAATACAAGACCCTGCAAGCCGGCTTCGATCGCGGTCGGTATGCCGGGCGTCAGCGGGAAAGGCCTGGCTCCGGCCACGGCGGATCGCCCGCAGCTTGCCCGATTTGACGTAGGGCAGGGCAACCGGCATGTCGGCGAAGACCACTTGCACCTGCCCGGCCATGAGATCCAGCAGTGCGGGCGGAGAACCCTTGTAAGGGACGTGCATAATTTTCACCCCGGTCATGGTCGCGAACATCTCGCCGCCGAGATGGGACAGCGTGCCGGTGCCGCTGCTGCCGTAGTTGATCGAACCGGGTATCGCTTTACCAAGCGCGATCAGGTCCGCCATCGACTTTACCGGAAGCGCCGGGTTGACCACGATTAATTGCGGAGCGGCGGCGATGATCGATACCGGCTCGAAGTCGCGCAGCGACTGATAGGTGGTCTTGTAGAAGAGCGGGTTGAGCACGATTGGGGCAACGCTGCCGACCACCCATGTATAGCCGTCCGCCGTTGCGGTGGACGCGATCCCCGTACCCAGGCTGCCGCCGGCGCCCGGACGATTGTCGACAATGATGCCGACATGAAAAGGCTTAAACTGATAATCTTTATGACGTTGGCACCATTGTTTTGCGTCGAAATCAGGTCTATCCTCCTGAACGAATCAACAATCCACTTTTTTGAAGGGGGGCTTTATGCGACACGCAATTATATGGGCGAGTTCGGCGGTAATGTTGACATGTGCTGTAGCGGCGAGCGCTGCTCCGCCGCAGTTGAAGGGGCGCTACGCGGCCACCGGCTCGGCCACCTGTCTCGCCGCGCGAGGGTTCACTGCCGACCTGCAATCGCTATCGCCAACGCCAGGCCACCCGGTTTATAGCCATGCGAATAGCGTATTAGCCACTCGGACCTACAATGGTGACGGCACCGGGAGGGTGGAAGGGCGCGAAGTCCACATTACGACACCTCTGCCCGGCGGAGGACTGTCCGCTCCCCCCCCCCGACGGAACGCCTGTTCCCCACCCGAGCGCGGGTTCGAACGAGTTTTCGTTCGACTTCACCTACAACATCGATGCTAACGGCATCTTCACCACTCTGATGGTGCCCGGGTCGTTCTCAGGAAAGATTCTGACGGGGCCACGCGCTGGTCAGACATATACTGTTGACAATCTGTCGTTTAGCGGTCTGGTCTCCGGAGACAACAAGATCATTGATGTCTCTACCATCACGCCACAAGTTGAGACGGTTACGTATTCGGACGGCTACGTGCGGCAACAGATATGTCATCGATCGCGCGTGCATGTCTTTCTGGGGCACTCAACGGACAGACATGAGAAGGCTGACGGGCACAATTCTGACCATCGCGATTAAGTAACAAGAACCCCGGAAAAACGCCCGGGATTTTTACTTGACGCACTCGTTGCGCTCGGGTTCGGTCGAGCGAGGTGCCGCGCCCAGCGGCTTCACTGCTTCTTTGGTTCGAACGGATATACCGCAGAAGTGTCATTCGGCTTGTTCTTTGCCGCCTGTTCGGAAGCCCGCAGGGCATCCAGCAGCGACATCGGCTGGCCGGCCTGCAGTTGGGGGGCGTCAGCCGACCCACTGGTGGTTGCGGCCTGACCCTGTACTGGCTGCTCGCTGCTGGCCGGCAGAGAAATGGAAGCTCCCCCTACAGGCTTTTCGCGCTTCAGCGCATTCAACTCGCTCTCCAGCCCGGCATTCTGCCAAGCCAATACCAATGCCACTGCGCCTGCCGCCAATGCACATGCGGCCAGCACCCAAACCCATACACGTGTCGATGTGGAACTCGGCTCTGATTTGATCGCCATCTTGTAATTGAATACCCTGTCCTACTTCACGCCGCGGCGGAAACTGTATCCCTTGTAGCCGAATATCATGCCATCCGGCGTGATCTGCTCCAGCTTGAGACCGGGAACGACGTACTCGCCTTCCCTGAGCATCCGGTTGTTGATGCCGACCAGGCGGTCCCTCGGGTTGCCGGAATAGGCATGAACCGAAATTGTCATGGCCGGAAGCTCCTGCTGGACCGAGAGCGGAAGTTCTGCCATCGAGATCACAGTCTGTGCCGGCGCGGCGTCGGCAGCGGCAGTGCCAACGGGCTGTTCCGGCGCCGCCGTTTTCGTTGGCACGGCCGCATTCGCATCGCGCCGTGTGCCATCAGTCTTCGGCTTCGCGCGCGCGGGCAGTTGCGGCTTCGCCGGAACGAGCGCAGGCGCGGGTTGGCGCGGGGTCGACTCGAGCGGCCTGGCAGCGACGGACTCGGCCCTGGAAGGAGCCGCTTGCTGCCATGGGCGCAGCCAACCGATCGTAATGCCGGCGCCGAGCAGGACTGCCGCCAGCAAACCGTACAGCCAGAACGCGGGCTGCCTGGCCGCCGCCACGGTTGCCTGCGCCGTCAGCAGCGTCGGTGCCACGCCGCGCTGGCGCTGCTGATCGGATTTCCGGAGAGCCTCGAGGATATACGACATGCCTATTTTCCCCGATGCCGGCGCGCAAGCGTCGGCGCGGTTTTATCCACTGCGCCGCTCAGGCGCATCAGGGTCTGCGGTCCGGCGCTGCCGTCCGGTATCAATCCCTGCGCCAGTTGAAACTGCTTGAGCCGGCGCACCAGAGCATCATCGAACACCGAATCCGTTGCCGCCGACCGGCCCTGCACCTGTGCCAATTGCCGCGCGAGCCACGCCACCGCCGGTCCGCGCTCGCCCGGCCGGATGGTCGCGCGCGCCTCCGGCGGCACGCGCCACAACAGGGTGTAATGCCCCGACCATTGTGCCGCCAGGGCACCGAGGCCGACCGTCCCGGTTTTGGCGCCGACGGCGAAAGTGGCCGCAGCAGCGTCAAGCGCGGTCAAGGTTGCATGGAATTCCCGACCCTGGTCATCGCGCAATTGGAGTACCGCGGGCCGGTCCAATCGACGCAGTTCATCCAGTCCGCCGCGGGCGATGCGGCAGCGCAGACCAAGAATTTCAGATTGCCGGCATGCATCTCCCCCTTCATAGTTCGCGCCCCAGGCTCGGAACAGTGCGGCATAGGCCATCGCACGGCTGCCGGAGCGCGGCTCGTCCGCCGGCCATTCCAGAGCATCGGACAATGCCGCGTCCGGCTTGGCATCCAAGTGCACGGCCTTCGCCGGCGTGGCGGCCGCCACCGGCGCTGCGATGCCTGGCTGCACCGCGGCCGGCCTGAGTTCCCCCTGCTCCGTCCAATACACCGCGAGCGCGACCGCCGCGCCAGCCAGCAGGATCACGCCCGCCGCGAGGGCGCGCAGCAGGCTGCGCCGCGCCGCCGGCTGGTAAAACACCTCGCGCGCGGCCTGCGCCAGCGTCGCAGCATCGACGCGCTCCTTCGCTTGCACATAGGCGCCCAGCAGCGCGCGGTCGCACAGCACGTTGATGACCCGGGGAACGCCGCCGCTCAAGCGATACAACCGACCCATCAGCCGGGCGGGGAACAGCTGCCGCTGCGCCCCCGACACCTCGAGACGATGCTGAACGTAAGCTGCGACTTCCGCTTTGGTCAGCGGGCCCAGGTGATAGCGCGCCACGATACGTTGCCCGAGTTGCCGCAGTTCCGGCCGTTCCAGCATCGCCGCCAACTCGGGCTGGCCGAGCAGAATAATCTGCAGCAGCTTGCGCTGGCTGGTTTCAAGATTGGTGAGCAGCCGCATCTGCTCCAGCACGTCGGCGGCGAGGTTTTGCGCCTCGTCGATGATCAGCACCGTGTGCCTGCCCCTGGCATGCGCGTCCAGCAGGTAGGCGTTGATGCAATCGACGAACACCGTGATGCTGGTATTGCCGGGGGGACAGGCGATGCCGAATTCGACGCAGATGGTCGAGAGCAGCTCTTCCACGGTCAGTCTGGGATTGAAGATATAGGCCACATCGCAGGACGCGGGAATCTGCTGCAGCAGGCAGCGGCAGACGGTGGTCTTGCCCGCCCCCACCTCGCCCGTGAGCAACACGAACCCGCCATCGCCGTTCACGCCATAGAGCAGATGCGCCAGCGCCTCCTGATGCCGCTGGCTCAGGTAGAGATAGCGCGGGTCCGGCGCGATGGAGAACGGCGCTTCGGCGAGGCCAAAGTGATGTCGGTACATTGAGGTCCGGGAACGGGACGTATGGCCGCATTATAGCGGCCAGTGCCGCAGTTACTCGTCGATCGAGGTGTCGCGTATCATCTCGCGAAATTTGACCACCTCGTATTCCTCGCCGCTGTCGATCACGCCCTGTGGCATGAGCAGGCAGGCAAGCTCGCCCTTGCGGTATTCCATGTTCTGCCCCGGGACGAACACGCCGGCCCGCAGCAGCACCCGCGCCTCGCCGGGCGACTCGCCGGCGTCGCCGAGGAGTATGCCGGTCTCGCCGCCCGCGCCGCCGCTCAGGCTCAATTGCACCAGCTGTGCCGATTTGGCGATGGTCTGTATGCCGACCGAACCCTTCTGCGGAATTTCGCGCTGAAGGCGGCGGATCACGCCGAGCACCCAGTTGTCGCCGCCCTCGGGCTGCAGGCCGAGCAGACAACCAATTTTCAGCCAGTCGCCCTTTATCTCCGGAATGCCGGCGCCGAAGCCGCCGGCGCTGACATTCTCCACGATCCAGGTTTCCGCGCCCGAGGTATCGGGGGTGCCGGAGCCGCCGAGCACTGCCAGCACTCCGTCGTAGCCGTGGGTGACATTGAGGCGCGACTTCACCCGATGGCGCTGGTGTTTTCGCTCCGGCGGCTTGGGCGACCAGTACAGGGCCAGGTGGTCGAGCACGTCGAGCACGGTTTCGGCCGGATAGGTGCCGCCGAGATTCACCTGCGACGGCACGCTGCCCGTCGCTCTGACCGCAGCGATCAGATTTTCCAGGTCCTCCAGCGCCTTGCCGGCGGCGAAGAAGCGCAGTGTCGGCGCATGCTGGGGCGGGCGCGCCAACCGCAGCGGCGCCTGGCTGGTGGCAAGATCGATCCAGTAGGCGATATCGGGCTGCAGGTCCAGACGCAGGGTGAACGAGGCCGAGAAGTGCGCGATCAGTCGCTCGCACAGTTCTACCTCCAGCGGCAGCAGGCTGTCGGGCGAGGATGCGGACAACATCACCGCCTTCAGAAACTCCCGTTCCGGCGTGGAATCCCCGGGGATGCCCGGATAAACCGTCACCGCGGAGTGCGCAAGCTTGCGCTTTTCGGCCAGCGCATAGACCTTGGCCACGACGCCCCACACCGACGGGTCCATCGGCCCGTAGCGCACGTACATCCATTTCATCTGGGTACCGAGCGCGCGCAGCGCGCGCGCGAGCAGCAGCGGCATACTGCCCTTGAGCGCGTCCGCGCCCTTGGCGCCGCCGGCGTAGAGATCGATGCAGCTGGCGTAGGCAAGCGCCGACTGGCGCCAGTATTCGTGGATCGCCGTCCACAGACGGATCTCCTGGTATCGCGCCAGGCGCGGCGAGACCATATAGTCGCGCGCGAGCTTGCGCAGGGGTGTCTGTGCCGTCTCGTCCAGGAGCTGTATCAACTGGGCGCGATATTCCGCTTTGAAGCCTTCCGCTGCAACGACCGACTCCAGCCAGTGCGTCAGTTCGTCCGCGCACTTGAAGGCATCGTTGGTCGGCAACTCCTCAAGGATCTTCCTCGCCTCCTTGATGTCGGCCATGGGGTGATCCGGCTTCTTGCTTCCAAACAGGCTGATCATGTGCGTCTCACGGAAATATCGGGCTACCCGATCATGCGGCAAAAAGTGCAGAAAAATCAACACTCGCAGCCCTGTTTGACATTGTTTAACAACCCGCCGTCAGGGAAACCGGCGCGGCAGTTGCGCCCGCAAATTGCCTATCTGCGCCTCGAGCTCGCGATTGCGGTTGATAAGGATAACAGCCAGCGCAAGCGCTTGCGGGTCGAGTTCGAGATCGGCACGCAAGCGGCCCGCGACTTGCACCGTAACGACGATATCGCCGCTGAAAGTCCACTCCGCGCCCTGCGGATTATTCGGTACCAGCGCGCCGTAGTCCACAAGCTCGCGCAGTTCCGCTTCCGACAGGCCGGAGCACTGTTCAAGATCGGCGATCGAAAACTCGTGATGCGCGTCCAGCCACACTGCATCAGTTTGCTCGGGTTCCATTTTTTATCTCCGGTTCAAAATGTCCGCGCGGATTGAAGGTCGAGCCATCCGCCAATTCCTTGAACAAGGCCCGCTCGCGCTCGCTCAGCACAGTGGGCACGACGATCTGAACGATCGCAAACAGATCGCCTTCGCCCTCGCGCGGTTTTGGCAATCCGCGCCTGGCGAGCCGCAATTTTTGTCCGGCGTGCGTTCCCGGCGGCACTTTGAGATGGACCGAGCCGCCCAGCGTGGGAACTTCGACCACTGCGCCGAGGGCGGCTTCCCATGGCGTCAAAGGCAGGTCCAGGTACAGGTCGTGGCCGCTGACGCGGTAGAGCGCATGCGGGTGCAGGGCGATATTGAGATACAAGTCCCCGTCGGGTCCGCCGTTGAACCCCTTTCCGCCTTTGCCGCGCAGGCGCAGCCGTTGTCCATCGGTGGCGCCTTTGGGAATGCGCGCCTTGAACGATCGCTCCACCCTATGCAGCCCTCCGCGCTCATCGTATTCGGGCACGGTGAGATTCAGGTCCACCGTGGTCCCGCGCGAGGCGTCGTCCAAAGTGATGTGCGCCGTGACCTCGTAATCCTGACCTGGCATCTTAAATGTGGCGCCCTGCCGCCCCGCGTGCTGTCTCCCGCCCGCATGCGCGGCGAATAAATCGGACAAATCGACGTCGTCGAACGAGAACGGCGTATCCCCGAACTGCTTCCCCCAGTCCGGAGGCGGCTGAAAATCCTGCCCGGGCTGGTGGCTGCCCAACTGGTCGTAGGCGGCGCGCTTTTCCGGATCCTTGAGGGTCTGGTAGGCATCCGCGATCTCCTTGAATTTCTCCTCGCCGGCGGGATCCTTGGATACGTCCGGATGATACTTGTGCGCGAGTTTGCGGTACGCCTTCTTGAGCGCGTCGGTGTCGGCGTCACGTTCGACGCCGAGGACCTGGTAGTAGTCCTTGTATTTCATCACTCACTCCCCCAACCGCGTGACGGCGCTCGCTCGGGGGGCTCCTGCGCGTCCTGCGGTTCGACGTGTATCGTGACCGATGCCTTTGCCAGTTGACTGGCAATCGATTCTTCAAGCCGGTCACACAAGGCATGGGATTCACGCACGCTCATCTCCCCCGGCACCGTCAGATGAAACTCGACGAAGCGCGTGGCGCCCGCTTTGCGCGTGCGCAGGGCATGGAAACTCGCGCCCGCAGGCAGCCCCGTCCGAATGAGCTCCTCGGCCTTGTGGATCTCCTGTGGCGACAGAGCCGCGTCCATCAGGCCGTCGATCGAGCGGCGCAGCAAATCGACGCCCGTGACAACGATGTGCAGCCCGACGGCGACCGCAATCAGCGAATCGAGAATTTGCCATCGCGGCAGGAACACGATGACCAGAAGCCCGCCCAACACGCCTGCCGAGGTCCACACATCGGTCAACAAGTGCTTGGCGTCCGCCTCGACGGTGACGCTGTCATGCTTCGCCGCGACCCTGAGCATGAGGCGGGCGGTAGCGAAGTTCATCGCCGCCGCAAGCAGCCCGACGGTTATTCCCCAACCGAGGTTTTCCAGAGGGGCCGGGTGCAAAAAGCGGTTCCATCCGGCGTAGATGATGGAAGCGGCGGCAAACAGTATCAGCGTGCCTTCGACCCCGATGGAGAAATACTCGGCCTTGTCGTGGCCAAAGGTGTGGCCATCGTCCGCAGGCTGCTCGGCGATGGCGAGCGCCGTCAGGGCGACCAGACCAGCGGCGAGATTGACCAGAGTTTCCAGCGCGTCCGACAGCAGGCTCACCGAACCCGTCAGGAAATACGCGCCGAACTTCAGCGCCAGCGTCGCGATCGACGTGGCGATCGAAAGCAGGGCCATTTTCCGCGTAGCTTTCATAGCCATTCCAGTGTTTCCGTCCGTCCATCAATGATCGAAACGAGATCGATTCCAGCGCTCGGGCCGGCGCTGCCTCATTATGCCACCTGGGTGCGCCGCCGAAACATTCGGACCATGAACCGGCGCCCGCGCATCCGGCACAGGCAGCGCAGCCGTTGACATTGCTCGTTATTTCGATAATACTGGAAATATGGAACTGGAATCCGCCAGCAACAGCCTCGCCGCACTAGGACACGAAACACGTCTTGCCCTGTTTCGCTTGCTCGTGCAGGCCGGCCCCGCGGGCGTCAACGCCGGCCTGATCTGCGAGAAGCTGGAGCTGGCGCCGGCAACGCTTTCGTTCCATCTGGCTCACCTGAGCCGGGTTGGGCTGATCCGCGGGCGGCAGGAGGGCCGGTTCATTTTCTACGTTGCCGACTATGCCGCGATGAGCGAGTTGCTGGCGTATCTCACCGACAACTGCTGCCAGGGCGCGCAATGCCTGCCCAAGGCCAGCGCAGCCGCCGCCCCGCTAAAGCGGCGGCGCACCGCATCCGCCCGTTAATCCCGCCGGCGCCCGTCAATAAGTAATGGCCACCCAGAGCGAACCCGCGACCAGTAAAACCCGTGGCGCGCCGATGAGCGTGTTCGAACGCTACCTGACCGTGTGGGTTTTCCTGTGCATCGTGATCGGCGTCGCCCTGGGCCGGTTGCTGCCCGGTTTGTTCCAGGCCATTGGCAGGATGGAGATCGCCCGGGTGAACATCCCGGTCGGCCTGCTTATCTGGGTGATGATCATTCCGATGCTGGTCAGGATCGACTTCGGCGCCCTGCACCAAGTCAGGGATCACTGGAAGGGCATCGGCGTGACGCTGTTCGTCAACTGGGCGGTGAAGCCATTCTCCATGGCCTTTCTCGGCTGGATTTTCGTGCGTCAGATTTTCGCGCCCTATCTGCCTGCCGATCAGATCGACAGCTACATTGCCGGCCTGATACTGCTCGCCGCGGCGCCATGTACGGCCATGGTATTCGTCTGGAGCAAGCTCTCCGACGGCGATCCCTATTTCACGCTGTCTCAGGTTGCATTGAACGACGCCATCATGATCGTCGCTTTCGCGCCCATCGTGGGCCTGCTGCTCGGCATCTCCTCGATCAGCGTGCCATGGGATACGCTGTTCACTTCCGTGGTTCTCTACATCGTCATTCCCGTCGTCATCGCTCAGCTCTGGCGCAAGTGGCTGCTGGCCAAAGGCGAGGCGCACTACCAGTCTGCGCTGACAATGATCGGTCCATACTCGATCTCGGCGCTGCTGCTGACGCTGGTGCTGCTGTTCGCTTTCCAGGGCGAGGCCATACTCAGGCAGCCGCAGGTTATCGCCATGCTGGCGCTGCCGATCCTGATTCAGGTGTTTTTCAATTCCGCACTGGCTTACTGGCTCAATCGCGCGGTGGGTGAGAAGCACAGCATCGCCTGCCCTTCGGCGCTGATCGGCGCCTCCAACTTTTTCGAGCTTGCCGTTGCCGCGGCCATCAGCCTGTTCGGCTTCAACTCGGGGGCGGCACTGGCCACCGTGGTCGGCGTGCTGATCGAGGTGCCGGTGATGCTGGCGGTGGTCAAGGCAGTCAATTCCACGCGCACCTGGTATGAGCGCCGCGTTTGAACCAATCAGAAAAGGAGCATGCAAATGAGCGAAGAAAACATCCGCGAAGTCGTGAAACAGAAATACGGTCAAGCTGCGCTGCGAGTGCGGAGCGGAAGCTCTTCCTGCTGTGGATCCGCCCGTGCCGCGGGCGGTGGTTGCGACCCGATCACTTCCAATCTCTACAGCGCGCGGCAAAGCGGCGAAGTGCCGGAACAGGCCATGCAGGCGTCGCTCGGCTGCGGCAATCCGACGGCGCTGGCGCAGTTGAACCCCGGCGAGACCGTGCTCGACCTCGGTTCCGGCGGCGGCATCGACGTGCTGCTTTCGGCCCGGCGCGTCGGCCCGCAAGGCAAGGCCTACGGCCTGGACATGACCGACGAAATGCTGGCGCTCGCGCGTGAGAATCAGAACAAAGCCGGCGTGGCCAATGTCGAGTTCCTGAAAGGCGAGATCGAGAACATCCCGCTTCCGGATGACTCAGTCGATGTCGTCATCTCCAACTGCGTGATCAATCTGTCCGCGGACAAGGATCGCGTGCTGCGCGAGGCATTCCGGGTGCTGAAGCCGGGCGGACGCTTCGCGGTCTCCGACGTCGTCGTCACCGGGGAAATTCCCGCCACAGTCCGCAAGAACGTCGAATTGTGGATCGGCTGTGTCGCCGGCGCCCTGCGCGACTCTGAGTACACCGCGAAGCTCGCCGCGGCCGGCTTCGAAAACATAGTTATCGAGCCCACGCGGATCTACGACGTCGAGGATGCGCGACAGTTTCTCGCCGGACAAGGCATCGATGTAGACGCCATCGCAGCCCAGGTCGACGGCAAATTCATGAGCGCTTTCATACGCGCCAGCAAGCGATCGGGCAATAACCCCGTGAGCCAATAGGGACGGGCGTCTTCAGGCATCTGCTGCTCTGATTGCCAACCGATTTCCGCAAGCGCACCAGCGCCGGGCTGATGTAGTACAATCCGACTACTTTACGCAGCCCAGTCATGGCCACTACCGCCACCAGCATAAAATTGCCGTCCACCCTCAAGGCCGAACTGGAAAAACTCGCCCGGCGCTCCGGCGAGACTACCCATGCGGTCATGGTGCGCGCACTGGCCGAACACGTTGCAGCGGCCAAGCGCTATCGCAGTTTTCTCGATGACGCCGCGCGCGCCGATGTCGCCATGCAGGAGAGCGGCGTCGGCTATGCGATGCAGGATGTGCACGCATACGTCGCGGCCAAGGTGCGCGGCAAGCGGGCGAAGCGTCCAAGCCCGGTGAAGTGGCGCAAGTAATTTACTCGGCCGACGCGCTCGCCGATCTGGAGCGGTTGACCGAATTCCTGCTGGAGCAAGCCCCGGAGTCGGCCACTGCCGTTCTGGCGCGCGTGACCGAGGCGATCGGGATCCTGGCCGACCATCCGTTCATCGGCCGCCGCGTGGAGGGCGAGTTGCGCGAGTTGGTGATTCTGCGCGGCGCCTCGGGCTACCTCGCCCTGTACCGCTTCGACCCCATTCGGGATATCGTTCGGCTACTGCGCATTCGGCACCAGCGCGAGGTCGGTTATCGCGACTGAAGGGCGCTACTTCAGAAGTTTCCTCGCCCGAGGGCGGGCAGCCTTGCCGCCCCCGGCCCGGGCGAGCAGCCACACTTGTGCACATTAGCGGCTTCCATCACCTGGCCGTAGCGGACCACTTCCTGCCGCGCTTGCAGGGTCGACGCGACGAATGCGCCGCGGATTTCTTTCGCGCAGGGTCGTGCGCGCCACTTCATCAGGGCGCGCGCCGGTAGCGTTCCTGGATAACCTGCGCGAGCACGGAGACCGCAATCTCGGCCGCGGCGCGGCCGCCCAGGTCGAGGCCCACCGGCGCGTGGATGCGCGGCGCGAGCTCCGCGAGGCCGTGCTCGCGCAGGCGCTCGATGCGCTTGGCGTGGGTGCGGGCGCTGCCCAGCGCGCCGACGTAGAACACCGGGCTTTGGAGCGCGGCGCACAGCGCCGGATCGTCCAGCTTGGGATCGTGGGTGAGGGTCACCACCGCGGTGTGCTCATCCAGGCCGATCCGCGCCAAGGCCGGGCCAGGCCACTCGGCCACCAGCGTGACGCCGGGAAAGCGCGCCTCGGTCGCGAAGGCCTGGCGCGGATCGATGACGATCACCTCGAATCCGGCGAGCGCCGCCATTGGCGCCAGGAACTGCGCAATGTGCACCGCGCCGATCACCACCAGCTTGGCGGGCGGCGCGTAGCTGCGCAGGAAGATCGCGCCCTCGCTCGCGGCGAGGGGGGCGCTGCGGCCGGCCGCCAGCAGCCCATGCGCTTCGGCAAGCTGCTCGGCGCTCAACGCGACCGCGCCGGTGCAGGTCACGCCGTCGTAGAGGGACTGCGCGCCGTCGGCGAGCCGCGTCGCCAGGGCGATGGGCCGCTTTTGCGCTTGGGCGGCGAGAATCTGCGCCAGATGGTCGAGCTTCATTCGACCCGCTCCACGTAGATCTGCACCTTGCCGCCGCAGGCAAGACCAATCGACCAGGCCATGTCGTCGCTCACGCCGTATTCGAGCTGGCGCGGCCGCCCGTCTGCGATCACCTGCAGGGCTTCGGTTACCACGGCGCCCTCGATGCACCCGCCGGAGACCGAACCGACGAACGCGCTGTCGTCGCTCACCGCGAGATGACTGCCGGCCTGGCATGGCGACGAACCCCAGGTGCCGACCACCGTCGCGAGCGCGACACCCTTGCCGGCATCGCGCCAGCGCCGGGCTTGCGCGAGAACATCAGTCGCCGCTTCAGCCATGTCTGCCTCCGATAGACGCTACACGCAACACGGTATCACGCTGCGCGCAGCGCGCGCCACAGCTTCTCGCGCGTCGCCGGCATGTCGATATGTTTGAGCCCGGTCACCGGATGCAGCGCATCGACGAGCGCGTTGATCACCGCGGCCGGCGCGCCGACCGCGCCGGCCTCGCCCGCACCCTTGACGCCGAGCGGATTGCTCGTGCAGGGAACATGAAGAAAACTGCAGTCGAACGCAGGCACGTCGTCGGCGCGCGGCATCGCGTAGTCCATGAACGAACCGGTGAGCAGCTGTCCCGACTCGGCATCGTAGAGCCCGAGTTCGAGCAGCGCCTGCCCGATGCCCTGCACCGTGCCGCCGTGCACCTGGCCTTCGAGCAGCAGCGGATTGATCGCGCGGCCGAAGTCATCGACGATGCTGTAGCGCGCGATGCGCGCGACGCCCGTGTCGGCATCGACCTCGAGCTCGCAGATGTGGCAGCCGTTGGGATAGGTGAATGCTTCCGGAGTGCGCGTGTGCGTGGCCGCGAGGCCCTGGGTGGACTTCGCCA
>Ga0080064_1003556_pt1 | contig 22119 bp, 24 predicted proteins | sample Subgrocontami54m_FD_69260 | JGI IMG/M metagenome (GOLD analysis project Ga0080064, IMG submission 69260) | Subsurface groundwater microbial communities from S. Glens Falls, New York, USA - GMW46 contaminated, 5.4 m (SPADES assembly) (version 2) ...
CCCCTCGTGTGGCCTGCGGCCGCCGCGGCTTAGAATGACGCTGTATGCCTGAACCTCGTTCCATCGTCATCAAGGGCGCGCGGGAGCACAACCTCAAGAACCTCGATCTCGCGATCCCCCGCGACAAGCTGGTGGTGATCACCGGCCTCTCCGGTTCGGGCAAGTCGTCGCTCGCCTTCGACACGATCTACGCCGAGGGCCAGCGCCGCTACGTCGAGTCCCTCTCGGCCTACGCCCGCCAGTTTCTTGAACAGATGGACAAGCCGGACGTGGATTCCATCGAAGGACTGTCGCCGGCCATTGCCATCGAGCAGAAGACCACCTCGCGCAATCCCCGCTCCACCGTGGGGACCGTCACCGAGATCTACGACTACCTGCGGCTGCTCTTCGCCCGGATCGGCCGCCCGCACTGCCCGCAATGTGGCGATCCGATCACGGCGCAGACGATCCAGCAGATGGTGGACGCACTGATGGCGTTGCCGCTGGGCTCGAAGCTCTCCATCCTGGCGCCGATTGTCCGGGACCGCAAGGGCGAGTATCGCAAGGAATTGCAGGACGCGCGGCGCAGCGGGTTCATCCGCGCACGGGTGGACGGCAAGCCGCACGACCTTGCGGACGAGATCACGCTAGACAAGCAAAAGAAGCACACGATCGAGATTGTGGTGGACCGGGTCATCCTCAAGGACGACGAGCCGACGATGCGGCGGCTGGCGGATTCGCTGGAGATCGCGCTGAAGCAGGCGCATGGCCTGGCGGGGATCGATCTCGATGGAAGGAAGGATCTGCTCTACAGCGAGAAGCTCGCCTGTGTGCGCTGCGGCTTCAGCTATTCGGAATTGACGCCCCGCCTCTTCTCCTTCAACAGCCCTCACGGCGCCTGCCCGGGCTGCGACGGGCTCGGCCACGAGCCGCCCCAGGGCGGCCCGCGGTTCAGCGAGGACGATGAATACGAGGACGAGGACTACGGATCGCTGACGCTCTGCTCCATCTGCAAGGGCGACCGGTTGAAGCCCGAAAGCCTGTCGGTCCTGATCGACCGGAAGTCCATTGCGGCGGTCACGCGGCTGTCGATCCGGGAGGCCGCCGGACTCTTCCAGAAGCTGAAGCTCACCGAACGCGAGCAGTTCATTGCGCACCGCATCCTGAAAGAGATCAGGGAGCGCCTCGGCTTTCTCGTCAACGTCGGCCTGGACTATCTGACCCTGGACCGGGCGGCGGCCACGCTCTCCGGCGGGGAGGGCCAGCGCATCCGGCTGGCCACGCAGATCGGGTCAGGCCTGGTCGGCGTCCTCTACATCCTGGACGAGCCGTCCATCGGGCTTCACCAGCGGGACAACCGGCGCTTGCTGGACACGCTCCTTCGCCTACGCGATCTCGGCAATACGGTGATCGTGGTCGAGCACGACGCCGAGACCATGCTCCATGCGGATTACATCCTCGATCTCGGCCCCGGCCCCGGCGTGCACGGGGGCTTCGTGGTGGCCCAGGGCACACCGGCTGAGGTCATGGCCAACAAGGACTCCCTGACGGGGCAGTACCTGCGCGGCGATATGAACGTCACGCTCCCGCACCGGGCACGGCAGGCGGGTCGCCACCTCACCGTCGTCAGCGCAAAAGAACACAACCTCAAGAACGTGACGGTGAAGATCCCGCTGGGACTGCTGACCTGCGTGACCGGCGTATCGGGGTCCGGCAAGAGCACGCTGCTCTTCGACGTGCTCTACCGGAGCCTGCGGGAGCTGCTCTACGGCGAGAAAGTGCGCGGTGTGCCCAAGCGGCCGTGGATCTCAGGATGCGCCGACATCAAGGGCGTCGAGCACATCGACAAGATCGTCAACATCGACCAGTCGCCGATCGGGCGCACGCCGCGCTCCAACCCGGCGACCTACACCGGCCTGTTCACCTACATCCGCGACCTCTTCGCGAACCTGCCCGAGTCGCGGGTGCGCGGCTACAAGGCCGGGCGCTACTCGTTCAACGTGAAGGGCGGGCGCTGCGAGGCGTGCCAGGGCGACGGCATGATCAAAATCGAGATGCACTTCCTGCCGGACGTCTACGTGACCTGCGAGGTCTGCAAGGGCCGGCGGTACAACCGGGAGACGCTCGACGTCCGCCACAAGGACAAGAGCATCGCCGACGTTCTGGGCATGACCGTGGAGGAGGCGCTGGAGTTCTTCCAGCATCTGCCCCTCATCAAGGCCCGGCTGGCGACGCTCAACGACGTGGGGCTGGGCTACATCAAGCTCGGCCAGTCCGCCACGACGCTGTCGGGTGGCGAGGCGCAGCGGGTGAAGCTGTCGCGCGAGCTCTCCAAGCGGGCGACCGGACGCACGCTCTATATCCTGGATGAGCCGACCACGGGACTGCACTTTGCGGACATTCAGAAGCTGCTCGAGGTGCTGAACCGTCTAGTGGAATCCGGCAACAGCGTGGTGGTGATCGAGCACAACGTCGACGTGATCCGCAACGCCGACTGGATCATCGACCTCGGGCCGGAAGGAGGGGATCGCGGCGGCGAGATCGTCGCCGCCGGCCCGCCCAAGGAGGTGGCGGGCGTCAAGGCCTCCCATACCGGAGCGGTGCTGCGTGGGAACTAGATCAGAGCTTGTTTTCGATGGCGTAGCGGACCATCTGCGCCACGTTCCGGATGCCCAGGCGGCGGCCGATGTTGACGCGATGGGTTTCTGCCGTGCGGGGGCTGATGCCCAGTTTCTCGCCGATCTCCCTGCTGGTGTAACCATGGGCCACCAGGCTCAAGACCTGGCGTTCCCGCGGGGTCAGGCGAGGCGTGACTCTCCGTACATTCTTCATGTCTGCGGCGTGGGTGGTGCTGTGCTTGGCTTTCCCGGTCCTTCGTGCGGCCATGTTGTGCATCAACCTCCTTGATCCTGGGACGTATAATACATGCATCATAGCCTGATCGTCAGGAAAACTGCAACCCATGGAAACCCTGAGCATAATTTCCCATTTAACCTTTGACGAATTGGCGTGTCTCAGGAAGTATAGGGCATAGCGCAGGCAGGCGAGGGCGGGATGGCGGAGTCGGATTACCAGTTGCTCGATCGCTACGCGGCCGGTGACGAAACGGCCTTTGAAGAGTTGATCAAGCGCCATCAGAAGACCATTTACAATCTGGCGTACCGGATGCTGGAGAACCATGCCGACGCGGCGGATCTGGCGCAAAGGACCTTCGTGCAGGCGTTCCTGCACCATCAGAATTTCAAGCGCGAGTCGAGCTTCCGCACCTGGCTCTATCAGATCGGCATGAATCTCTGCCGCAACGCCATCCGCGATCGGGCGCGCCGGGTGCATGAGGATGTCCAGGAACTGGAGCTGGCGGACTCCCAGGACATCTTTGCGGAGGTCGCCGGGGCCGAGCTGAAGGATCGTCTGGGCCGCGCGATCCGGACCCTGCCGACGCGGCAGAAGGAAGCCCTGGTGCTGCGGGTCTATCACGATCACGCCTTCGCGGAAATCGGGACGATCATGAGCTGTTCAGAGGGGACCGCGAAGGCTAATTACCACCACGCGGTGGACAAGCTCCGCCGCGCCCTGGTGTCAGGTGAGGGATGACCATGACGTGCCATGAGAGCAAGGAATTGACCGTGCCGTATCTCGAGCTGGACCTGGAGCCGTCACGCATTCGGGACGTCACGGCCCATCTGGACGGGTGCGCGGGGTGCCGTACGGAGATGGAAGCGGTCCGCCAGGTTCTGGTCCGGGTGAAGGGCGTGGCGGTGCCGGACCCGGGTGACCGGTTCTGGAACGAATTTCCCGACAAGGTTCGCCAGGCGCTGGCGCGTGAACGGCCGCCCATCCCCTCAGGGTTGCGGAAGGGAATGGCAGGCTGGCCGATGGCCCTCGCGGCGTCGGTCCTGCTGCTCGTCGGCGCCTGGTCGCTCAAGGGCATGTTCGCTCAAGGGCCGGCGCCATCGCAGCCGCGCGCGGTCGCGCAGGCGCCCAGGGCGGCTGAGCCCGAGCTGCCTCAATTTGCCGAAGCGGATTGGCATGAATTCTGGGATGAGGACCCCGATATGGCTCTTGTCGAAATGGCGGCCGGCCTGGACCGTCAGGCCGTGGATCGCCTGTTTGGGGATATCTAGAGAGGGGATGATGAACCGACACAGTTGGAATCGTAGTAGCATGGCCGCGATGCTCGTTGCCGTTCTGGCCTCTCCGGTACTGGCCCAGGAGATGGAGCGACCGGGCGGATCGAGACCGACGCCGCCGGTCATGGAAGAGCTGGATCGCATGGGCGGACCTGAGCGTGGTTCGGGCGGCGGACCGGGTGGCGGTGAGGAGAGCGGCCGCCATTTCGAAGCGAAGAAGAGAGAACGGCTGATGCAGGCGTTGCACCTTGATGAAGCCACACGGAGTCGCCTCAGCCAGCGATTGGAGCAGTTGGATCAGAAGGGAGAGGATCTGCGGCGCCAGCGGAAGGAAGCCTTCGAGGCCTTGCGGGAGCAGGCGCAGGGCCTGCGCAAGGGCAAGGGGATGAAGCGGGGGTCTCGCGAGGGCGATGGACGGAAATCCGAGGACGCGCCGCCCGCGGCAGGGCCTGCCGTGGACAGCGGCGCGCTGAAGCAGGCGCTGGACCGGGTCTATGCGGTGGAAGACGCCATGTCGGGGTTGCGGCGCGAGCGCACGCAGGCCGTGCGCGAAATACTGACGCCCGAGCAGCAAGTGAAATACCTGTTCATCACGATGAAATTCCAGAAGGACATGCGCGCGCGGCTGCAGCGGGAACAGAGCGGACAGGAGGGCGGGCCGACGGACATGAAGCGGTAACCAGCCCTCCGTTTGACCCCTCTTCCGTGGTTCTGCTAGGCTCCTTCCATGTGGCGGTTTTTCATCCTCGGTGTCCTGCTGGTCATCGTGTACTTCATGGTGAAGAGCGCCCTGCGCGGCCTGCTGGGCAAGAATAAGGAAGTCGCGCGGTCCGTGGGGTCGCCGGGGAGTCCATCCGACATGGTCCAGGATCCGGTCTGCGGGATGTTCGTGCCGAAGGAAGGATCGTTCTTCCTCCAGCAGGGCGAGCAGACCTTTTTCTTTTGTAGTGAAACCTGCCGCGCCGGCTACCAGAAGAAACTGACCTCTGCGTAAAGATGGCTTTAGCAGCCTGCAAGCTCCCCGTTCAAAGCAGTCCAAGACCTCGCTCTGGTGAAATGCCGTCTGAATATGCGAGCAGACTTGCAGCCCAATTCTCAGGAGAGATGCTCCTCGAACCAAGACGAGAGTTAGCACAGTTCTTTACACCTCTTGAAGTCGCGCGTTTCATGGCAGAGTTGGCGAGGCCGTCACGATCAGTACGGCGTCTTCTCGATCCTGGCGCGGGCACAGGCGTCCTCGCTTGCGCCCTTTGTGAAGCACTACCAGCCGGGTCAAGCCCCGTGCATTTAGATGCCTTTGAAGTGGACCCAGCCCTCGGGGGCATTTGTAATACCACGCTTGCTTACACTAAACGCTGGCTCGCAGAACACGGGGTTGCCTTCACGTTCACTGTTCATCAGGCCGATTTTGTTACCGAGCATGCCTCATCACTCAAGCCAGGACTCTTCGACAGCCCTGCTATTGGAAAATACGATATCGCAATTTCCAACCCGCCATACTTCAAGCTTCAGAAACTAGACCGTCGTGCGGTGGCAGCCGCGGCGATCGTTCATGGCCAGCCGAACATTTATGCTCTCTTTATGGCGATCACTGCGAGCCTCCTTGCAGAAAACGGAGTCATGGTGACGATCACACCTCGAAGCTTTGCCGCTGGCGACTACTTCCGCAGCTTCCGACAGCATCTCTTCGCTACTGCGCTACCGGAATCCGTGCACGTCTTCCATTCGAGGAAAGAGGCGTTCCGAAAAGATGAAGTGCTCCAGGAAAACGTGATTCTTCGGTTGCGTAGAAAGCGGCTCTTGCCGTCAGCCACTGTCGCTGTAAGCACAAGCGTAGGCGCAACCGATCTTGAGCACAGAACAATTCGCAAAGTGGCCCTGGTGTCGGTTGTCGATCCGGGGTCGCGTGACGTTGTATTCAGCATCCCGGCCGATGAGACGGATGATGCGGTGATCCGTTTCGTGCGTGGCTGGCCTTGCACATTGCATAGCCTTGGGCTGGAAGTATCAACCGGCCCGGTAGTGGCATTCCGTGCACGAAAGTTACTTCTCCATGAGCCTGGGCGAGAGAAACACATTGCTCCGTTGCTTTGGCTGCAGAACGTGAAGCGCATGGCTATCCAGTGGCCCATCCCGCTGTCTTCAAAGCCCCAGTATATAGTCGATAACGGCGAGTCTCAGCCGCTCCTTGTGCGGAATACGACTTGCGTTGTGCTCAGGCGGTTTACGGCGAAGGAGGAGCATCGCAGGCTGACGGCGGCGCCGCTCATCGGTGGGGAGCTTCCTGGGCCGGCGATCGGGCTAGAGAATCATCTCAACTATGTCTATCGGCCACAGGGAGAAGTCGATCGTGACGAGGTGATAGGCCTTGCCGCCCTTCTTGGCAGTGCGCTGATGGATCGTTATTTCAGGGTATCCAATGGGAACACTCAGGTGAACGCTACGGAACTCAGGACGCTTCCGTTGCCGCCACGTCTCTCTCTTTTGATGTTGGGCGCGGAGATCAGACGCCAGCCTGTCGGCCTCAATGAGGTAGATGAAGTGGTCGCTAAACTGCTTCACATTCCACGCGCACTACTCAAGATGATGCGGGTTGAGGGAAATGGGCAAGGTTGAAGAAGGAAAAGCAATCCTTGAAGCGCTTGGCTTGCCGCCGTCACAACAAACGGCGGTAGCAGCCTACACGCTTCTCGCGCTGGCTGATTTGGGCGAGCGGCAGCGCTGGGCTCGATCCAAGCGGCGCTCTCTGAAGATCCACGACATGCTCGGCTTCATAAAGACGACATATGGGAAATCCTATGCGGAGAACACGAGGGAAACGGTTCGTCGGCAAGTGCTACACCAATTCGAACAAGCTCGCGTGGCCAATCGTAATCCTGACGAACCGGGTCTGGCGACGAACAGTCCGCGTACCCACTATGCGCTTTCCGAAGATTCTCTCCGTGCTATCCGTGCATATAAGACGCGACGCTTTGCTGCTGAAGCTCAGGCGTTTCGGAAGAGCCACGGTTCACTGTTGGAGGTTTATCGTGCCGACAAAGCGCGGCGTATGATTCCAGTAACACTACCATCCGGCGGAACACTGGCACTTTCGCCAGGCAAGCACAATGTGCTTCAAGTAGCGATCATTAAAGAGTTCGCGCAAAGATTTACTCCGGGGGCAGCGTTACTTTACCTCGGCGACGCCGCCAACAAGACTTTGCACCTTGAGCGAGATGCTCTTGCAAGCTTAGGTGTCCCCGTAACAAAGCACGACAAGCTCCCCGATGTCGTTCTTCACGATCCTAACAAGGGTTGGCTTTTCTTGATTGAAGCTGTCACGTCGCATGGACCCGTTTCCCCCAAGCGAAAGCGTGAACTTGAAGCAGTGCTGAGCAAATGTTCTCTTGATCGTGTTTACGTGAGTGCGTTCCCCGATCTGGCAGAATTCAAACGCCATCTTACTAATATCGCTTGGGAGAGCGAAGTGTGGGTGGCGGAGATGCCCGACCACATGATCCACTTCAATGGCGAGAAGTTTCTTGGACCAGTCTAAGGAAAATGGAACAATAGGCGCCCTCAAGGCACATACGGATGTTCGTGCCGAAGGAAGGGAAGGGCTCACCCTGCCGCGCTGCTGGCAACTATGACTCGCCCAGCTTAGAGTCTCAGCACCCGGACGAGTAATTGTAGTCGTCCAGCTTGCCGTCTTTGTCGAAGAACAACTCGATCTCGCACTGGTGGGGATTGATGCCGCCCAGCATCCGCGCGGTGCCGCCGGAAATCCGGTAGTACGTCCATTTCTCGCCGCCCCAGAAGCGCGTCGAGGTGCCGGAGGGCTTGCCCCATTCCTTCTCGAACCACTCCTTCGCCTCGTGCCGCTGGGCCGCCGGCTTGAGGGACTGTTCCAGGTAGGGATTGCTCGCGCAGCCGGCTGTCAGCAACAGCATTCCCGCTACGATGATTAGGCGTGACATAGATGACCTCATGATCGTGTTTGCAAAGACCGCACTGTTCTCCTAGAATACCACAAAACATCCTGCAAACCTGAGGTGCACCATGCTGATCTTCCTGGATACCGGCAACACCAAAGAGATCAAAGAAGCGGCCAGTTGGGGCGTGCTGGACGGCGTCACGACCAACCCATCCCTGGTCGCCAAGGAGGGGCGCAGTTTCAAGGACCTGCTCGTGGAGATCTGCTCCATCGTGGACGGACCGATCAGCGCGGAAGTCGTCAGCGTCGAAGCCGATGCGATGATCAGGGAAGGCAAGGACCTGGCGAAGATTCACAAGAACATCATGGTCAAGGTCCCGCTGATTCCCGAGGGGCTGAAGGCCTGCAAGGCGCTGGCTTCCGAGGGGATCAAGGTCAACGTCACCCTGTGCTTCTCGCCGACCCAGGCCCTGCTGGCGGCGAAAGCCGGCGCCTGGTGCGTCAGCCCCTTCGTCGGGCGACTGGACGACATCAGCGAGCACGGCATGGGGCTCATTCAGGACATCGTGACCATCTACCGGAACTATCAATACAAGACGAAGGTGCTGGTCGCCAGCGTGCGGCACCCGCAGCACGTGGTCGAGGCCGCCAGGATCGGGGGCGACATCTGCACGATGCCGCTCACCGTGTACAAGCAGCTCGTGCAGCACCCGCTGACCGACATCGGCCTCAAGAAGTTCCTGTCGGATTGGGAAAAACAGAACGTGCCCAAGGGATAGCCGCAGGCCGCGCCCGTTGTGATTGCTTGGACCGGAAGGAAAACGGTCGAAGGCGTCGCCTACGCGGCGGACATTCTGTTCCTCAGTTATCTTGCCTTCAAAGAGTTGATCTCCCCGGCCCGGCGCGGGCGGCACGAGGCCCTCAGAGGCATCGCCCGCCAGATCCTGTTCACCGGCGTTGACGCGCTGCCGGTCGTCAGCGCGATTGCCCTGATGCTGGGCCTCATCGTCATCATCCAGGCGGGGCTTGCGCTCCCCCAGGTGGGCGCCGGAGCGTTTCTGGCCAACATTGTGGTGGTGGCGCTGGTCCGCGAGCTGGGGCCGCTACTCACGGCCTTCATCGTGGTGGGGCGGTCGGGGACCGCGATGTGCACGGAATTGGGCAACATGCGGGTCGGCCAGGAGGTCGCCGCGCTTGAGGCGATGGGCATCAGCGTCGTCCGCTTCCTCGTGATGCCCCGCATGGTCGGGGCGATCGTCGCCATCACCTGCCTGACGGTCTACTTCGACCTGGTGGCAATCATCGGCGGGTTCCTCGTGGCCAAGGTCACGCTCACGATTCCCTTCCTGGTGTACCTGGAGGACATAGGGCGCGCGCTCTCAGTCACCGACGTGCTGATCACCGTCGTCAAGAGCGCCCTGTTCGGGCTTGTCATCGCCGTGATCTGCTGCCATCACGGGCTCGCGGTCGTCGGCTCGTCGACCGAGGTGCCCCAGCAGAACGCGCGGGCCATGCTGAATACGGTCGCGGCCTGCCTGGTTGTGGACATCATCGTGTCGGTCGGCTTTTATGTCTGAGGCGGTGATTGAGCTGGACCATGTTTCGGCGAGCGAGGGCATTCTGGCGCATCTCGAGGATGTCAGCTTGACCGTCCGCCGCGGCGAGGCGGTCGCCCTGGTGGGTTCCAACCGGTCGGGGAAGGGGCTTGCGCTGAAGCTCTGCGCGGGCCTGGGGGAGCCGTCCTCGGGGTCGGTGCGGGTGCTGGGTGTCGATCCGGTCTCGGCCTCGGAGGAGGAGGTGTTGCAGCTTCGCCGGCGCGTGGGATTCGTCTTTGTCAAGCCGGCGCTCGTCAGTAACATGAGCGTGTACGACAATGTCGCGCTCCCGCTGCGGTATCACACGGCGCTGCCGGAGGCCGCGGTCCATGACCGGGTGATGGCGTGCCTCGCGGAATGCGGCGCGGACTTGTTTCATGACCACTTGCCCGGCGGCCTGGCGATGGGGGATACCCGTCTTGCGGCGCTGGCGCGGGCGCTGGTGGTAGAACCGGACATCCTCTTCGTGGACGAAGTGCTCTTCGGGCTGGATGCCGACGACCTGATCCGCGTCCGGGGGCTCCTGAGGAAGTACCGGAGGGAGAAGGGGTTGACGATCGTCGTCAGCATCAACGCGCCAACCGCCTTGTTCGCGCTGATGGACCGGCTGGCGCTGATGCGGGACGGCCGCTTGGTGGCCGTGTGCCCGCCCGCCGAGGCCGCCCGGGTGGACGATCCGATGGTTCGGGAATTTTTCGGGAGCAACTGACTAAGAAAGGATAGACCGATGCATTACTCACACCGCCTGTCGCAGGCCCGCATTCACCAGATCGTGGGGTGGTTCGTCTTTGTGCCCATCCTGATCCTCGTCGCGGTGCTGGTGCTTGTGGCCAAAAGCGAGCATCTGTTCGAGGAGCGATACCACATTACCACGCTCTTCAGCGAAGGCTACGGCCTGAAACCGGGCAAGCCGGTGGTCCTGCTGGGCATCCAGATCGGCAAGGTGAGCAAGGTGGAATTCACCGAGCAGAACGATGCACTGGTCACCCTCGAAATCCTGCAGAAGTACAAGGACAAGATCCGGCAGAACTCCATCGCCAAGGTCGGCAAGTCCGGAGGGTTCGTGGGAGAGCAGCAGATCGAGATCATGGTCGGCCACAAGGACAAGCCGGTCATCGAGGACGGCGGGCACATCGAGGCGGAGGAGCCCTTCAACGTCGCGGATCTGGTGCAGGAGATCAAGCCGCTCGTGGATACCGCCAAGCGGATGCTCGTCAAGGTCGAGGCGATCACCGATGGAGTCCACCAGGCGGTTCAGACAAGCAACAAGACGCTCGACCATGTGCGGGAGGCGTCCACCAGGCTCCCCGCCGCACTGGAGAACGTGAAGGAAACCACGGCGACAATCCGCGAAGCCGCCCTGATCGCCTCCGAGCAGCTCCCGGCCATCGTGGTCGGCGTGCGCGGGAGCGTGGATCGGGTCGGCGAAGCGGTGAAGGACGTGAAGACCACGACCGCCAAGCTGCCGGCGGTCGTCGATTCGGTTCAGGGCTCCGTGGACAACGTGAAGGCGATCACGGGCGACCTCCGGAGCACGGTCCATCAGGATGTGTCGCCCCTGGTGCGGTCGGTGCAGGGAACAGTCGATGACGTCGGCGAGGTGGTGGCCGGCGCGAAGAAAACCTTCCCGGTCTCCGCGTTCGCGGCCAAGGGGCGCGCCGCGCGTGCCGAGGAGCGGGCCGCGACCGCGCCCCGGAGTCTGCGCGCCGACGAGGTGATCAAGGAATGAAACGAGCCGCGTCGGTCGTCCTGGTTTTCGCGCTCCTGGCGGGCGGGTGCGCCGGCGGCGCCGCGGGCCCCGAGCTGCCCCCGCTGGCCTCGAAGGTCCGGGATCTCCGCGATAAGGGGCACCACGCGCTGGCGCGTGGGGACGCGGCGCAGGCCGGCCTGGTCTTCGACGACGCGCGTCGCCTGGCGGAAAGCCTGGACGACCGTCCCGGCCTGGCCGGCGCGCTGAACGATCTCGGCGCGGTCGCGGCCCTCCAGGGCGCCTATCCCAGGGCGGCCGAATTCCATCGCCGGGCGCATGGCATCGCGCTGGAGATCGGCGATCAGGCGCTCGCCGTCGAGGGTCTCAGCTATCGCGGGCAGACGGCTCACCTGATGGGCGATCACGCGGCGGCGCTCGGCCATTATTCCCAGGCGCTCGCCCTGTCCCGCGAGATCAAGGATCGCCGGGGCGAGGCGGTTGTCCTCAACAACCTCGGCCTGCTTCAGCAGGCGCGTGGCGAGCTGGACCAGGCGGAGCAGAACTTCCGGCAGGCCCTGGCGATCAACACGGAGCTCAATGAGCGGCGCGCCATGGCCAGCAACCTCAGCAATCTGGGCGCGCTGTCGGAGAGGCGAGGCCGGCGAGCCGAAGCCCGCGGCCGCTACGAGCAGGCGCTTGTGCTTGACAAGGAGACGGAAGCGCGCCCGGCCATCGAAGCCGACCTCATGACCCTGGGCCGGCTTTCGGAAGAGGACAATCGTTTGGAGGAGGCCATGGGATACTACGAGCGCGCCTATCGGGGCTATCTCGCGCTGCACCATGTTCCCAGGGCGATGGAGGCGGCGAAACGCCTGATCCGCGCCGCCAGGGTCGCCGGCCGGGAAGCTGAAGCTGGGGCCTACCAGGCCGAACTGAATGCGCTGACCACCAAGCCGTAAGCGCGGACAATCCTGTCCGGCCCATTCCCGCGCGTGAGGAAGGAGCAGGCCGCGTATCTTGTCGCGCATCTCATGATGAAAGAAGCGTGAGGGTCGGCGATTGAGGCTGCTTCCTGTGATCGGACTCTTCCTGCTTGTGCTGGCCGCGTGCGCGCTGACCGCGCCGAATTATCGGGCGCTTACGAAGCAATCGGCCGCACGTGGTGCTGTCTGTGCCCAGGCCGTCGCTCGCTTTGCCGCCGCCCCAGGCGGGGAGACGCGCCAAGATATCCTGGGTCAGCTCAAAGAATTGAACGCGGCGCTGATCGAGACGGCCGAGTACGAGAAAGAAGCCCGGCGCACGAATTCCGTAGACCTCATTGACGCCAACCACGCGTTCCTGGAAACGGGCCGGGCGTGGGCAAACTGCTCCCTCAAATACAACAAGGTCCTTGTGGCCATCGGGGATCGTGACGTGGCCCGTCACAACTATATGGGGTTGCTTGCCCGGCTCGAAGGCCCGCAGTTTGGCGCCGAGCGTCGGCGGATTCAGGCGGCGCTGGATGAGCTCGGGCCAGCGCCTTCCTTGCCGTAGCGAAAATCGACTCAAGCATCCGCTTCGTCAATTTTCCGGTGAAGGTGTTTTGCTGTGAGAAGCCCTCCCACGCATCATTCAGTTCCGGCGTAGGGGCGGGGTTTATCCCCGCCCGCGAGACTCCAGGGTGTCTACCTCTTTGCATTCCGGGAGAGCACGGCAGGAACTGCCGCCGAACGGCGGGCGGGTGAGCGTCCCGCTGGAGCGGGTCCGCTCGAACCGCTGGTTAGACGGCCACGGATTTACTCTGGGTGCTTTGTTGCGTCGAGGGCCGCGTACACGAACAGCGCTGCGACCCCAACCATAATCAGTGCGACAAAGATAGGCATGACTAAAGCTCCTTCAGCCAAACGAGATCACGAAGATTGCGACCACATTTCCGACGATCAGCGCCCAGTTCGCCACCGCGTAGTTCCCAAGCAGCCAGCCTACCAAGCTAATGTCGGTGACGACCATGAGGCCGAGCCATAGCTTGAGATAGGCAATTTTCTCTTTCAGTACATCAATCTGCGACATCTCAGCGCCAAACCATCATATCACAACATGCCTTACTGTCCGCCTAACGTTCAAGCTCAGCCGTCGCTGTTAAACGATCGGTCTGAAGCGCAAAGTTAGGCAGTCCAAAGTCAAGCAATGACCCCCGACTGTGCCCCCCAAACGGAAACGGCTGGAGCCGAATGTGGCCGCTCGCCAGTCAGCATTTGGTCAGGGCTGCCCAGTGGGTAGTGCCAACGCCAACGGTATAGTCCAGATCGTAGGTCCTTGGTATTGGGTAGGTGTACCAGGTTCCGAGGAGATAGCTGCTGGCAGCGAACAATGATGCGCCAAAAATGAGGGGCTTCGGACCGAACGGATACAGCATGAGCCGCATCCCCTTTGCTCGTGCGCTATCTGAAGTTCCAGCGACTATCTTCTGAAGACGTGCCATGTCCCATAAAGGCACTCGAGCCAAAGAGACCGAAGCAGGATCTTTTTGGCGACTAATGTCGTCTAGCAACCATCGATTCTGAGCCTTCGCAGCAAAAACAAGCCGTGGATCCTCCGATTCGACGACGAGCACTACACCTTCGTCCATGGGGACCTCGTGAAGCGCCAGTCTTAACCGATCGCCCTCGTGGCCTAGCAATGCAATGCCCGCTACGCCCGTAGCACGTGGCTCTGGATCTATGTCAAAAGGGGCGACTACAACCTCGAGCCAAGCACCTTTGTCCCAGACCTTTCGGATTGGACTGCCGTAGTCGTGCGGGAGGCTATAGGCAATGAGTATACGCGGCAACTCCGGGGTGGTCGCGAGCCAGTAGGCGAGAGCAAGCGTATGAATCTTTGTGAGACAGGTAATGTCGAATATGTATTGCACCTCCTCGCCGGCTTTACGATGTGCGGCATGTAGGTCAGCAAGGATACCGAGGAAGGCTCCGAAGCGATAGCTAGGAAGCCGACGTAGCTGACTGTCCCGACCGACGTGGCCGAGAATAGCCTCACGGTTTTGACTTCGCTTCAATTCCCCCTCCCGCTCGGGCTGTATTCGCGTAGGGTAGTCGAGCACGATTCCCTGAGAGATACGCGCGCTTTGCTTTGCGAGTACCTGAAGGGAGGCCTGGCAGCGGTCTTCAAAGCTGACCGCTCCAACCCATAAGATGGGGTATTGTTCACTTGGGACAAGTGATGCCGAGAAATCGGATAGGCGGAGATGGTTGCTCATTTTGACCTTTTTTTCGTTCCGGCGGCGACCCAATCCCGAACCACCTTTGCTTGAGCCGTTAGTTTCGCAACTAGTTGGTCCATTGACGCGGGCATCTCGACCCGCGGGTAGGAGGAGAGCAAGTCCGGGACGACCTCGGCCCGAGATAGCATCGACCCATTGAACAGTATCAGCTGGCGTCGGAGGGGGCGGCTCGCCATGTAAGCCTTCTCCTTAGTTGTGAATATCCCCCCTGCGAGACATGTTAGATAGTCCGCCGAGGTTCCTTCGAACAGGAGCGCGAGCGTACCGGCCTTTCGTGCCCGCCTGATAGATTCAAACAGAACAGCAGACTGATCGCCGATGGCGAATGCGTCAAATTCGACACCATACTCTCGAATCTTGTCTGCACACCGACTACTTACATCGTCAATCAGGGATTTTGGTCCCAAGAGCGTCATAATGGTAGGCTTCGGACGGAACGCCATATCGATGGCTGGCGGTTCGTAAATCCACTGGCCGACGCGGTCTACGGGTTCGTTTAGCAACCGAATTACCGAGGTGGAAAGCTTCTCTTGCTGCTCCTCTGTCTTGTAAAACTGAAACTGCCTCGCGGTCAGCCAGCTAGGACAGTTCTGAGTAGCTTCTTTTTCTATCGCAACCTGCACCACGGGTTTGTTGAGGCCGACAGCCCAGCCGTACTCGACGAAGATATTTCGGTTTCGTGTGGTCAGATCACAGAGAACCAGATTGCAAGATTTCACCTTCTCCAATATCTTGGGCGAGAATTGCGGGGATCCATGAATCTCGCCCATGACGACGGTAACCGTGTCGTGCAGGCGTGCTCGCAGAAGTTTTGCGACCTCCGACGTTTCGTGGCGTGGGTCGCTCATCCAGTACGAAACGAAGATGCGTTTCGTGCGAATTTCACGGGGGTGTGATGGCTTCACCCAGCGCTTCAAGTCTCCGTGACGAACCTCCCACTCCACAGATACCTCGGCTCGTTCGGGAGAAAGGCTTATGGCGTCTGCTATCAGAAGGAGAGGACCGACCTCGAAGCTGTCCGGCAACTGATCGAGGACGTATCGTTCGCGTGCGCCAGGGAAAAGAATCCCGTGCTTGAGCGCGACCCGAAGGAACGCGGCCGCGTCCTCGTCCACACTGGCAAAAAGGTCTCGTCTAACCAGGCGCAGGGTTGCTCGGATGATGTGACCGGTGCCGGTTCCAACTTTCTGAAACGCGTCTTTTCGCCATTCGCGAAGGACCTGTGAGGGGTTGGCACACCAAGCGCGAAGCCCATCCTTTACAATGTCTTCATATCGATGTGAAACTTCGACAATAGCGTCCCGCCAAGCAGTAGAACTTTGACCGTGCAGGAGCTTCTGCTCGTAGACTTGGCAAATCTGAATGGCTAGGCGCAACGACGGCCATGTGAGCGCAGCGAGAGTCCGTGATTGATTAACAAGCTCCTCCTTCGATTTATCTACAAATGGCAACTTTTGGAGTATGGACGTGATAAGGGATTCGCGAATCGCGATGTCGAGCTCGCGACCGATGCTCATGACTTGGTAGGTTTCGCCCGCGACCACATCTTTTGGCATGGCTGCTTGCTCTGGGGCCGTCGGACACGGTCTACTGGCCATAACCACTGTGTACGAGGATGTACGCCTGAGAAGGCTGACGATGGGTTGGAATACCGGTGACGGTACCTGGTCGATTTGGTCCACTAAGAGAACCAAGGTCTTTTGAGCCTCACGGCGGACAGAGTCCCCAAGTGTGCTTGCGACGACAAAAACCGGTGGCGTCTCGAAGTCAAAGGGATTGCCGGAAACGAGAGCATCCCGGAGTTTATTGTGGGCGTTTCGCGTCCACTCTTCCAAGGTGCCAGCCGACGGATGCCAGGGAAAGAGTTTCAGCGCGTCTATTGTGCTCTCTGGGCGGAGCGCCGCAGCCACACCGGTTACGAGAGCCACGCTTACGGCCAGGCTCATGCAATCGAGCATAGCGCGATCGCGGGGGGAGAGCGGCTCATGGCCGTATAACGGTAGCTCGCCCGCAATCTTCGCGATCGAGGGTTGAAGTTCTATGTAAACAGGCAAGAGCCCAGGAACGGCTCGCCACTCCGTATACAGGGCCTTGAGCATGATGGTCTTGCCGGCTCCGCGAGGTCCAAGGATGAGACAATGTTCGGTTGGCTGCGGTATCCCGCCGGGATGTTTGACGTAACGGCTCGCGGCTACATCCGTCGAATAGCGGTCCGCGTCTAGCTGGATTGGCGATCTTGAGTCAGCGTCGGTCACGTTACACCAGAAGACGAGAGGTGTTGGTAGTTCTCATGGGTGCTTTTTGGCGTCCGCTGGAACGATTTGTTGGGCGATCAGTTTTCAAGTGCGTCGTAGGTCACCTTCCATTCCCGAGCCAACTCAGGGAGGCGCGTGAGCACTTCACGACCGAACACAACCTCATCGACGTAGCCCATGTGAAGCATGTCGATCATGCGGCATAGGTACGAGCGTCCGCACTCCCACCACGTAAAGTGATCGTCGATGAACAAGACGTGCTGAACCTTGCGCTGGGCAGCAGTTTCGAGTTCTTCCAACTCCATGCCATCCAATAGCGTTTCATACACGCCATCGGCCACACGACTGCCGAATGTTGTGGTGTAGTAGTACTCCTTGATTTCCCAAATTGCGATGGGGTTGACGACAGAAGGGAATGCGCCGTCCACTCGTCGTGAGAGCGTGCGAAGCGGCATCGCATCATGAGTCATTGTTGTCAGGCTGCGCGGGTCGTAGTCACACGGAGCGCCGCCGATGTTTGCTTCTACCAGTATGTTGACCATGCCCGTCAGGAAGGCATAGTTCTTCTTCTCGGCTTTTTGTTTGTTCATTGGCAGTGGGCATTGCGGGTTCAATTGCGCCTTGAGGCGATTGAACTCAACTTCGGCAGACTCCTTCTTCATGAAGTATCCCTGCACAGTGTCATTCAGCACTGTGGCTCGGAAAGCAAAATAGTCAAACAAGCGTTGGCCGAAATCGGTCAACGTGTTGTCCGTGTCTGCAATGTGGGCCGTACTGAGGCCGAGCCTACCAAATTCGTGACGGATGGCCTTCAAGGATGGAATCTTGATGGAATTTGCCCCGCGCTCGGTGTAGCCGACTTCTTGGCTAATCGTGCGGACGTTTGCCCAAAACTCCTTGGGCTGGGTGAGAAATCGAGGGTCAGCTTTCAAGATACCGTTCCACAAAGTCAGTTAATGAGATGCCTACTGCTTTGCATACGACTTCCAGTTCGATCAGGTCGAGCCTTTGTTCGCCATTCTCGTACTTGGACACGTAAGATTGTGTCTGCCCGATTTTCTCGGCAAGCTGAAGCTGAGTGAGGTTGGCATCCAGACGGATTTGTCGCAGTAGATCGGCGAGGCGAACTTTTTTCATTCTGGATACTGTAAACTCTATGTTTGAATATTCAAAATTAGAATGCTACAATCGGCCCATAACCTATGGACATCATCCGAATGCTCGCACCAGCTATCCAACGTCAACCAGAATTGTTTGCACCAGAAGACGCGCCGCTACCTACCGCGGGCGGAACAAAGCCGTTTCGCACTCAACTCTTGAAGTGGGTGGGCAACAAACAGAAGCAGGCTGACTCGATAATAGGTCTTTTCCCAAAGCAGTTCGGCACCTACTTTGAGCCGTTCCTTGGTAGTGGCGGTGTATTGGGTGTGCTAGCCCCAAAGAAAGCAGTGGCGAGCGACACGTTCGCGCCGTTAGTTCAGATATGGCAGACCCTTCACGACGATAGAGAGGAATTAAAGCGGCAGTACGCTGAACGGCACGCGCTGATAGCGCAGCTAGGCAAGAAAGCTGCCTATGACAAAGTGCTCGCAAGCTACAACACGGTGCCAAACGGAGCCGACCTTCTCTTTCTCTGCCGCGCGTGTTACGGCGGCGTTGTTCGCTTTCGCAAGAACGATGGTTATATGAGCACACCCGTTGGCGTTCACGATCCAGTGTCGCCGGAGAGTTTTGGGAAGCGGGTAGACATTTGGTACGCACGAACTCAGGGTGCACGCTTTTTACATCTGGACTTCGCCGAGGCCATGGATCGAGCGAAACAGGGGGACTTGGTTTACTGCGACCCCCCATACTCCGATAGCCAAGCAATCCTTTACGGCGCGCAGGCGTTCTCGTTACAACGTCTCTTCGATTCCATCGCCGCTTGCAAAGCGCGGGGTGCGTATGTTGCAGTGAGCATCGACGGCACCAAATATTCGGGACGGAAGTTATGTGATATTGCGATTCCTGATGGGCTGTTTGAGCGTAAAGAGTTCGTCAATGTAGGCCGCTCAATGCTGAAACGTTTCCAAATGGATGGCCGCAGCCTGGAAGATCATGAAGTACGCGACCGCTTGCTACTGACGTTCTGATGCCCAACAACTGCGTTTCAGCCGCGGCGGCTCATGATTGCACCAGCCGCCGTCGGCCTGCAAACGCCGGTTAGACGGCGTCCCCCGGGTGTCACGGGAGATGCTTGTCAATGAATGAGCGCACACCCAGCACGATTGCCAGAACCTCGGTGTGGGTGATATCCGCAAAGCGACCGTGATCGGCTTTGTTCCTCGTGTCGCCCCACGCAGTGATCTGTTTGTTCTCCGATACCGAAATGACTTCAATCTGCTTGGATGGCTGGAACAAGACCGCCTGCAGCTTCGAGATGGACGTCCGCTGAGCGTCGTACGCCAAGCCGCGCGCGTCGCACAGCCGTCGCAATGCATCTTCGAGCGATGCACCAGCAAGAAACGTCGCGATGGCGAAGTGCGTTTGCTTCGTAGCCGGATCGTTGCCTCGCTCGGCAGCCTCAACCTGCGCCTGCGCGATATCAAGCAGGCTCCCTTCGATTTCGTGCGCGATAGCCAGCCGTGGACTCTGCAGAGCGCCTTGGTCGTACAGCGCGAGAACTGCTCTGGTCGCGCCGAGTGCTCTGATCCAGTCGGCCGCCTTGAGAGCACTGTCGAGAGCCGTCATCGCAGGATGACTTCCACCGATCGTGTCGTGAAGGACTGACTGGGCAAGAAACGCTGCCTCGAAGTACTCGGTCGTTCCTTGGTCATTGCCACAGAGTTGGCGGATGCGATCGATCCGGGTCCTGATTGTCGGGGTCTCGGTAGCCATGCTCTTCGCCAGCCGCCTAACTACTATTCGACGTCCCAATCATTTCTGCAACTCAAGCGTAGACTGCTGGGTAATCGCCGCCAACTTGCAGGGGGCAGGAGCCACGCATTCTGTTGAAACCAAACGGCTTACGACGGCAATCAGAGGCGTGCGGTGAAGTGTCTTATCATGCATATCGTGCGTCCTAACATCCCCCGCCGGAGCCGCCCTGCAGCCGATCCGCAGGGCTCTGCACGCCACGGGTGTAGAGCAACATTCCCATAATCCCCGAGACCCGTCAAGGGAGGGGATTAACGAAGGGTCTGGGCGCCGAGGGCTTTTCTGGCCTTAGCGAAGACCGAGGCGAGCATCGGCGCCGTCAATTTGCCGGTGAAGGTGTTTTGCTGTGACGGGTGGTACGACCCGATCAGCGTGACGCCCCATGGCAGGTGGTGAACCTTCCCGTGCCCGAACGCCGGCAACGGGCGCGGCAGCGAACGGCCGAGTTCCCGGCACGCCTTCAGATACCCCTCGAACGCGATCCTGCCCAGCGCGACCACCACCAGCACACGGGCTAGGAGCCGCAGTTCTTCCGCGAGAAAGGGCCGGCATTGGTCGAACTCCTCCGGCAGGGGCTTGTTTCCAGGCGGGGCGCAGCGGACTGCGGCCGTGATGTAACAATCGCGCAGCCGCATCCCGTCGTCCCGTGAGATTGAGTGGGGCTGGCTGGCGAAGCCGGCGGCATGCAGCGCGCGGTAGAGCCAGTCGCCGCTGCGGTCCCCCGTGAAGATTCGCCCCGTGCGGTTGCCGCCGTGCGCGGCGGGCGCGAGGCCGACGATGAGCAGACGGGCCGTCGAGGAACCGAATCCGGGCACGGGCCTGCCCCAGTAGTCGCAGTCGCGGAAGCGGCGTATTTTCACGCGGGCCACCTGCTCGCGGTGGGTCACGAGGCGCGGGCACTGGCGGCATGCCGTGATGGTCTGTTGAAGCACGCTCAGACGCGACATGGAGGTAGTGTATCAGAATAACCTTGCCCGCCCGGCGCGACCCCTGTAGAATTTCCACTCAGATGCAGCCTGGGAAGCGCGAGGGTGTGGTGCGAATGAGACAGGGAGTCCGGCTTCTGATGGCAGCCGGGTTGATCCTGGCCGTGCCACTGGCGACCGACACCATGAGCGACCAGCCGCCTCCTCCGGCTCCCACGAAGGAGGAGGGGCAGCCCAGGACGAAGCCCTTCCTCAGCACCTACCGGCTTCCCGACAACCTGACGTTTGCCGGTGCGCCTGTGCCGGTGCACATCTGGCAGGTCCGGGAGCGGATCGAGTACGAGTTCTACCGTTTTCTGGAAAGCGAGGGCGACAGCATCCTTCTTGCCAAGCGCACCGGCCGCTGCTTTCCGCCCGCCGAGCGGCAACTGGCCGAGGCCGGGCTCCCGGACGACCTGAAGTACATTCTGCTGGTGGAGAGCAAGTGCATCTCCGCCGCCTATTCGCGGGCCAAGGCGTCCGGCCCCTGGCAGTTCATTCCCTCGACCGGCCGCATGTTCGCGCTCGAAAATAATCAGTGGAAGGACAATCGCCGCGATCTGGAGCTCTCGACCGAGGCCGCCGTCAAATATCTCAAGAAACTGCATGACCTGTTCGGCGACTGGTATCTCGCCATGGCGGCCTACAACGCCGGCGAGGCCAACATCCAGAAGTCCATGCGCGAGCAGAAAGTGACCGATTACTGGAAGCTGCATTACGTCACGGAGACCATGCGCTACGTGCCGCGCATCATCGTGAGCAAGGAGATCTTCTCCCAGCCCGAGCGGTACCTGGGCATCGCCAAGGCCGATCTCTATCCCCCCTTGAACACCGAAGTGGTGACGGTCACCATCAAGGAGAGCCAGCGCCACCTCGCGTCCGTCGCGGCGCAGTACGGGACCTACTTCCTCGAACTCAAGCTCCTCAATCCTGAAATTCGCAAGGACTACCTGCCGCGCGGGACCCATCGGATCAAGATCCCGCGCCGGGACGAGGATTGTCCCACGACCTGCTTGAAGGCGGACGTGCCTCGCTGAAACTTCCCCCTTCACCCGTCCGGGCTGATGTGCGCCGCATCCTCCAGGCGGCGCTGGACGCGGCCGATCCGTACGAGGCCGTTCGTCGCGCCCTCTCTCTCAACGATCATGCTTTCCAGGCAGCGGGCTGCGTCTATGATCTGCGCCGGATCAGGCGCGTGGCGGTCGTCGGCGCCGGCAAAGCCGCGATCCCTATGACGCAGGCCGTTTCCGAAGTTCTCCGGGGTCGGGTCGAGTCCGCGTTCGTCGTGACGGCCGTCGCCGGGAAAGTCGGTCCGAAGTCCGGCATTGAGGCAGTCGGCGCCGGGCATCCGGTCCCCGACCGGCGCGGCCTGCAAGCGGCACAACGGATTCTGGAGACGGCGTTGTCGCTCGGGTCG
>Ga0080064_1003557_pt1 | contig 22118 bp, 21 predicted proteins | sample Subgrocontami54m_FD_69260 | JGI IMG/M metagenome (GOLD analysis project Ga0080064, IMG submission 69260) | Subsurface groundwater microbial communities from S. Glens Falls, New York, USA - GMW46 contaminated, 5.4 m (SPADES assembly) (version 2) ...
TCCGGACCTTCAGCGGGTCCTGCGGCTCGACCCTCGTGAGCCAGCAGCCGCTCAACAACATCGTGCGCGTGGCGATGCACGCGCTCATGGGCATCCTCGGCGGGCACCAGGCGATCCACACCGCGTGCTGGGACGAGGGCTACGCCCTTCCCTCGGAAGAGGCCGCGCAGATCGCCCTGAGAACGCAGCAGATCCTGGCCCACGAGTCCGGGCTTGCCGGCACGATCGATCCGCTGGCCGGCTCCTACTACGTCGAGTCCCTCACCAGCGAAATCGAGAAGCGGGCCGGAGCCTATCTCGAGCGCATCGACGCCATGGGCGGGATGCTCAAGGCCATCGAGAGCGGATACATCAGCCGCGAGATCCAGGAATCGAGCGTCCGGTACCAGAGGGCCGTGGACAGCGGCGAGAAGGTCATCGTCGGCCTGAACAAGTTTCATGAGCAGGAGGAAGAGACGCCCGACAGGGACCTTTTCCAGGTCGACCCGACCGTGGAAGCACGCCAGAAGGACAAGCTGTCCGCGATGAAGGCGCGGCGCGATCAGGGAGCGGTGGATGCGATGCTTGCGCAGCTCGCCGCCGCCATCGAGCGCAACGAGAACGTGATGCCGGTCGTGATCGAGGCCGTGAAGGCCTACGCGACCGTGGGCGAGATCGCCCGGGTCATGCGCAGCGCGTGGGGCGAATATCGCCCGCCCGCGTACATCTAGAGCGCGACATGGACTCGAGAGAAAATCGAAGAATCCGCGTCCTGCTCGCCAAGGTGGGGCTGGATGGCCACGACCGCGGCGTGAAGACCGTCGCGCGCTTCCTCGCCGACGCCGGCATGGAAGTGATCTTCACTGGCCTGCGATCCACGCCCGAGCAGGTCGTGGAGGCCGCCGTCCAGGAGGACGTCGATGTGGTGGGGCTTTCCTTCCTGGCGGGCGACCACATGGTGCTTGCACCGAAAGTCATCGACGGGCTCAGGCGCCGCGGCTTGGGCACGGTGAGGGTCCTCCTGGGCGGCATCATCCTCAAGCGGGACATTCCGGCACTCGAGGCACTGGGCGTGAGCAAGGTTTTTCTTCCGGGTACGCCGCCGGAGCAGATCGTGCAGTTCATATCGGGCAGCACAGAGCCAACAACGGTAAAGGAGCGGTTGCAATGATCATCGACGTCCATCGACACCTGGTCATCAAGGGAACGGTCCAGGGTTCCTACATCCAGGCCGCGTCGAAGAGCTTCAGCATGATGTACAACAAGGCCAACAAGACGAACATCACCCCGCGCCAGTACATCGACGACATCGTGCGCAAGGAGATCGACGACCACGCCGACAACATCATCGTGGAGATGGACGCGGCGGGGGTGGACATCTCGGTGATCTTCGCGGTCGACTACGGCCTGCTGCTCGGCGAGGCGCCGATCCACATCTTCGACCAGAACAAGATGTACGCCGACATCGCGAAGCGGCACCAGGGCAGGATGATCCCGTTCATGGCCATCGACCCGCGGCGCAAGGGCGGGCTGAAGCACTGCGAGCAGGCCTACCACGAATGGGGCATGAAGGGATTCAAGCTCCACGCGGGCGTGGGCTACATGCCGGACGATCCTGTCTGCAACTGGGTCTACGAGAAGGCGAGCGAGTGGCGCATTCCGATCATGTGCCACACGGGCGGCGCGCCCTCGGCCCCGCTGCGCTGGGAGAATTCGCGGCCGGCGTATTTCGCCTCGGCCGCGGCCCGCTATCCCGACGCCGACTTCATCCTAGCGCATACCGGGGACGTCGGCTGGTGGCAGGAAGCGATGCAGGCGGCGGCCTGGCTGCCCAACGTCTACCTCGACCTGTCGCTGTGGCAGAAGCCCTATCGCAAGATGCCCCCGGAGCAGTTCTACAAGTGGCTGCGCCATCTGACGGACATGGTGGGCGCCGACAAGATCATGTTCGCCTCCGACGCGCCGCACCCGAACTTCCATTTGCGGCTGCCGCAATGGGCGAAGGTGTTCACGGACCTGGGCCCGGAATTCACCGCGCAAGAGAAGGACCTGATCCTTTCCGGCACGGCGAAGAAAGTCCTCAAGCTGGGGAACTGAGATGGCGGAAGAAAACCTGCAAGACATTCTGGAGGTCATGACCAGCCGCAAGAGCATCCGGCGCTACAAGCCGGACCCGGTTCCGGACGAAATGCTCGACAAGATCCTGGAGGCCGCGCGCTGGGCGCCGACGGGGGAGAACTACCAGCCTTGGCGATTCATCGTCGTGCGGGACCAGGAGACGCGAAACCGGATCGGCGACCTGGCGAAGGTGGGCAGCGGCTCGCGCATGACGGCCTGGTATTGCCTGGGGCACATGCAGGAGCGCTTCGCGGGGATTCAGGACCTGGAGAAGCGCGCGAAAGTGCTCAAGTTCATGTACTCGGGCGAAGTGTCGGAGTTCGCCAAGCAGTCTCCCGTCGTCATCGCCGTCATCGGCACGCTGATGGAAGGATCGGTCGACGTTCCCTACGATCTTTCGGCGGCGATCGAGAACATGCTGCTGATGGCGCATTCGATGGGGCTGGGCGGGTGCTGGGTGCACGGCCCGGTGGCCGCCACGCGCGACGCCAGGAAGTTCAAGGAGATCCTCGGCATTCCGACCGGCATGGGCGAATACAAGGTGATCGCCTACGTGTCGATCGGCTGGCCGGCGGAGGCGCGCAAGTATCCCCGCCCGAAGAAGAACCTCGAGGAGCTGGTGTACTGGGAGAAGTTCGGACAGACGGAGAGGCCGCACCATGGATAGGAACGCAATGCTCAACGAAATGCTGTTTCGGATGGAGGAAGTGTTCTGGCACGAGCTGTCCGACTGCGCGCCGTGGAAGACGGAATACGTGGGCATCGATTTCATCCAGTCCCAGGACATCAAGGGGGCGAACGAGCAGGAGGTCATCGCCTCCTGCATCGAACGGATCAAGGCCGCAGGGCTCGCCGAGGAAGTCGACTTCACCATCTCCGGCAAGGGCATCCTGCTCAAGCTCCGGGTCCGGGGATGCAAGCTCATGCTGAAGGAAACCCTGTTGAGGAAGAGCGGAATCAAGCCCTACAGCTGCCCGATCGCCAACATGATCCGCGACCAGTTGATCGAGAAGCTCGGCTACGAGACCACCTATCTGGCCGACCTCGCGGCGGACGAGGCGAGCGGCGCCTGCGCGCTGAAAGTCGCCATCTACGCGACGCCTGAAAAGGTCGGCGAGGTTTCCGACTGGTCCAAGGAGTGAGGTTCGCCTGACGGCGCGGGGGACGAACCCGCGCCCGGTCGAGGCGAATTCAGGAAATGTGGATGGGGACCACTGCCCACGTCGATACTTTTGCCCGGGACCATCTGCCGCCGAGGGACCAGTGGCCCGAGTTCCATTTCGACCTGCCCGAGCTGCAGTATCCCGATCGGCTGAACTGTGCCACCGAGCTCCTCGACAAGGCCGTCTCGGGGGGCTTCGCCGACCGCCCCGCGATCCACGCGCCGCTCGCGGGCGGCAGATATGTCGCCACCTACCGCCAGTTCCTGGCGCTCGCCAACCGCATCGCGCACGTCCTGGTGGACGACTTGGGCCTGGTGCCCGGCAACCGCGTGCTGCTGCGCTCGGCGAACAACCCGATGCTCGCGGCGTGCTTGTTCGCGGTGTGGAAGGCCGGCGGGATCGTCGTGCCGACGATGCGGCTGCTGCGGGCCGGGGAACTGCGCCAGGTCATCGACAAGGCGAGGGTCGATTACGCGATCTGCGACGCCCGGCTCAGGCAAGACATGGATGCTGCGGCCGGTCCGGACCTCAGGCGTATCATGTATTTCGGCGATGCCAGCCCGGACTTGCTCGAAGCGATGCTCGAGTCGAAGCCGGCGCAATTCGACAACGTCGAAACGGCGAGCGACGACATCGCAGTGATCGCCTTCACCTCCGGCACGACCGGGCTGCCGAAGGCGGCCCTGCACTTTCATCGCAACGTCATGGCCATGTGCGACTGCTGGCCGCGCTCGATCCTGAAGCCCACCCCTGACGACATCTTCTGCGGAACGCCGCCGCTCGCCTTCACCTATGGGCTGGGCGTGCTGCTCTGCGTGCCGATGCGCTTCGGAGCCTCCACGGTGCTCGTCGAGAAGCTTACGCCGGCCGGGCTGCTGCAGACGATCCGGGACTTCAGGTGCACGTTCAGCGCGACTGTTCCCACCTTCTACCGCCAGATGGCGCCGCTCGTTGCGGACTTCAACATCGCGACCCTGAGGCGGGCCGTTTCCTCCGGGGAGGCGCTTCCCGACGCCACCCGGCAGATGTTCAGAGAGGCGAGCGGGCTCGAACTGATCGACGGCATCGGCTCGACGGAGATGATGCAGACCTTCATATCGCACGCGCCGGAGCGCGCGCGCCGCGGTGCAACGGGATACGTGATTCCCGGTTACCAGGCCGCAGTACTGGACGACAGCGGCAAGCCCTGCGCTCCGGGGGTGAGCGGCAGGCTCGCCGTGAAGGGGCCGAGCGGCTGCCTGTATCTCGCGGACGAACGCCAGACGCGTTACGTACAGGGAGGCTGGAACCTGACCGGAGACGCGTATTCCATGGACGAGGACGGATACTTCTACTTCCAGGGACGCACGGACGACCTGATCGTCTCGGCCGGATACAACATCTCCGGACTCGAAGTCGAGTCGGCGCTGCTCAGGCACGAAGCGGTCGCGGAGTGTGCCGTGGTCGGCGCTCCCGACGACGAGCGCGGCCAGATCGCCAATGCCTTCGTGGTCCTGAAGCCGGGCTATCCGCGCGGCGAAGCAATGGCGAAAGCGCTGCAGGACTTCGTGAAGTCGGCGATCGCGCCGTACAAGTATCCCCGCCGCGTCGAGTTCGTCGCGGCGCTCCCGCGCACCGAGACCGGAAAGCTGCAGCGCTTCAAGCTGCGCCCCGTCGGCGCAGGTGCGTGACGGCTTGCCCGTATTCTTGGACAATGAGGTTTCTCGAAGGGAGGAGTGGCTGCAATGATTTCGATCGAGGATCTGGTCGTGGCCTACCGCGTGCTGGCCGAGCATGAAGTCATCGACGCCTACGGCCATGTCAGCGTGCGTTCGGAGCGGGGCTATTTCCTGGCGAGGTCGCTCGCCCCGGAGAAGGTGACCGAAGCCGACATCATCGAGTACGACCTGGATAGCAAGCCGTTCGATGCCGGCGACCGGACAAGCGTACGCGAACGCTTCATCCACGGCGAGATCTACAAGGCGCGCAAGGACGTATCCGCGGTGGTGCATAACCATTCGCCGTCGGTGGTCCCGTTCAGCGCCACGGCGGTCGGGCTGCGCCCGATCTTCCACATGGCGGCGTTCATCGGCCAGGGCGTGCCGAATTTCGAGATCCGGGACGCGCAGGCGGGCACCGACCTGCTCGTGAAGACGCCTTATCTAGGACAGGCGCTGGCGAGGACGCTGGGGAAGTGTCCCGCGGCGACCATGCGCGGACATGGCGCCGTTGTGGTCGGGGAGACGCTTGCGCGCGCGGTGGGGCGCAGCATCTACCTGGAGATGAACGCGCGGATGCAGGCGCAGGCCATGGGCATCGCCGGCCCGGCGGGCCGGGTGACCTACATGGACGACAGCGAGGTGGCGGAATCGGTTTCGCACCAGGAGTACGACCGGGGCTGGGACCTGTGGCGGAGCTGGGCGCTCGCCCGGATCAGGTCCCAGGGGTGACCTGTCCGTCAATCTCTTACCACTCAGATGTTGACAGAAGTGGCGTAGGTCCTGGGTTTACATCAGTCTCCCGATTTTGCGCAGTTGCGAAGTTGCAACTGCGCAAAATCGGGAGATTTGGGATGGCAAATCAAGGCAAGCTTTCTAGTTCCGGCTCTGCCGGCTTAGTTACGCCCCGCACCTCTACATTTCGGTTCGGGTATCTCCCGTCTTCTTCTCTCCCGGCTGGCGCCCGGGTTCGAATCCGCCGACCTCGTGATAAGTCACCTTGCTCTCAACCTCGAAGGCCCTGACTGCGGGAATCTGGCCGGGCAATCCCAGCTCCTTCCATCGCCTGGCCACCTTGTCGTAGACGGGTTTGCGCAGCGTGGTGCGCTTGGAGAACACCGGCAGGTGGCGGTGTTCCTTGCAGGCGTTGATGAGCGCCTTCGACCCGTAGGGCCGCTTCTCGGGCGGGTTCTGGGTCGGGTCGAGCCAGGTGCTCCAGGTATTGCGCAGGATATCGATGTCATCGATGGGATTACAGCGGCTCGCCATGGCCCAGATCACCTGATCCATGTCGGTCGGGTCGACGTCCTCGTCCACCGCGATGATCCACTTCGTGTAGTACGCGCCGCCCGGAACCTGGGCCGCGAGCGCGAGCACCTGGGCCGCGTGCCCGGCATGGCGCTGTTCCAGGCTGATCACCGTCATGCCGAAACCGCCGGCCGCGGCCGGATGCGCATAGACGCCGCAGATGCCGGGGATGCCGAGCTTGTCGAGGTCGTCCCAGATCTTGGCCGAGCGTATGACCGAGAAGAAGCCGCTCTGCTCGCACGACGGATAATCGGCCATCAGGGCGTTGGTCAGGATGGGCTTCGAGCGATAGTGCACGGCGGTGATGTCGACCAGCGGGCAGCCCGCTTCGGGCCTTCCGTAATAGCCGGGAAACTCGCCGAAGGGTCCTTCCGCTTTGACCGAATTGGGCCGGATGATGCCTTCAACGACGAGTTCGGCGTTGGCGGGGATGAGCAGGTCGGTTGTCGTTCCGCGCACCACGGGTATGGGCTCGCCCTTGATGCCGCCAGCGAACTCGTACTCGGACACGTTCTTGGGGAAGGTCTGCGAGCCGACCAGCATAAAAAGGGGATCGATTCCCCAGGCTGCCGCCACTTCGATGGCCTTGCCCTGCTGCCACGCCCGGGTGATGTGAAGCCGCGCGTCCTTGCCCGGCGAGAGGTAGAGCCCGGTCTGGGCCTTGCCCTGGACCATCATCCGGTAGGTGCCGACGTTCAGGTAGCCGCTGTCGGGGTCGCGCGTGATCACGGCGTCTGCGGTGCCCGCGTAACGCCCGCCGTCGAGAGGCCAGTGCCTGGGGATGGGCAACTGGTTCAGGTCGATCTTGTCGCCGGTCAGGGTGTTCTCGTAGACCGGCGCCTGTTTCCGCGACACCTCCCGCGGAGGCATGCGCCGCTTGAGCTTGTCCTTGACGCGGCGGATCAATTCGACCGTCGGCGTGTCCGCCGGCTCCTCGAGCGTGAGGGCGATGCGCTTCAGGCTCGGCCCCAGGACGTTCCACAGCAGCTGGGCGCCGATGGGACTCTTCTCGAATCCGGCGGCGCGCTGGAACAGCACTGCGGGGGAGGGCTGCTGCTTGGCGACGAGGTAGGAGATCGCGCTCATTTCCTCGTCCCTATCCACAGGCTGCTCGATGCGTACCAGCTCGCCCAGTTCGTCGACCCGCGCGAGCCATTCGCGCAGATCCTGAATCGGACTCGATGCCCGCGATTTCGGCGGTCTTGCAGGGCGCTTCTGTTTCAATGGCATAGGAATTTCCCCCGAAGTCCTGTCTCACAGTGTAAGAATGCGCATGGATTATACGCTCGAAATGCTAGAAGAGTGCAAAATGCTATAGTCTCGGCATATGGGACAACTGGCTCGCCAATGAAAGGCTGATCCATGCGGAAAGTTCCGGCAGGGCGAGGGAGGGGAAAGGGCGGCGCACGCCGCAGCAGCCTCGAGAAGATGATCGAGATCCTCGACCTGTTCGAGGAGGAGCATCTGCGCTGGGCGCCGGAGCAGATGATGGCCCGGCTCGGGTGCCCAAGGTCGACGCTCTACCGCTACCTCCGCGTGCTCTCCAACGCCGGTCTGGTGACTTCGCTGCCCGATGTCGGCTATACGCTCGGGCCGAGGATCGCGGAACTGGATTACGAAATGCGCTCGAGCGACCCGTTGATCAGCAACGGCCGTCCGCTGCTGCAGGCCCTGGTAAAGGAAATCGCGGGGATCGGCCTGCTGTGCCGCTACTACAAGGGCAGGGTGCTGTGCGTGCACCAGGAAGCGGGTGCGAGCGAGATCCGCAGCGGCTACGAGCGGGGGCGGGCGATGCCGATGGGGCGGGGCGCCGCGTCCCGCGTGATCCTCGCCTACCTGAGGCCCGCGCAGCTCGAGCAACTCTACGAGGGGCAGTCGCGCGAGTTCTCCAGGATCGGCATGGGCAGGACCCTGGAGGATGTGCAGGAATACCTGCGGCAGATCCGCAAACAGGGCTACTGTGTGTCCCATGGCGAGGTCACGCCGGGGGTGATCGGCATTGCCGCGCCGGTCCTGGACAGCGAAGGCACGATCATCGGCAGCCTGAGCGTGACGGTGCCGGACGCCGGGATGAGCGAGCGGCGCAGGCGATTCATGGTCGACCGGATCGCCTTCAGCGCCCGGGTGTTGACGAATTCGATGCGGCGAAGTGGCGTAGTATGAAAACCAAGTAATATGAAGATGTCATAAGGGATGGCGTTCCGCGGGGGAGATCCGACGGCTTCCCGCGCTCTCGCCCGATGCGGTTCGATCCGCACAGTCCATCGCCACACGGCAGGGGGACGGAGTGACCGATGAGCGGCTGACATCACCCTTGCGCAAGCGTGCGGCGGCCCAGCCCCGTTCGCCAGCGGTCGAATTCGACGGGCGGACCTGGTCCTACGGGATCCTGCTCGACGCGGTCGAGGAAGCCAAGCGCGCGCTCCGGGACCTCGGCGTCAGGCCGGGCGACCGCCTGGATAAGTTCTTGTTAGCCACGAGAGCCCTTCTTGCGCCTGGTAGCGCGAAGGCCGCGATCCGCCTGATCGTCTATCACTGTCCGATGGCGGCATACCGTGCGGACGGTCAAATGCGGCCCGAGGCGCTTGGAACGCAGGATTGGGTATATGCCTGGGAGTCGAATCGCGAGGCGCTGCCGGACATCTACCTCAAGGATTACTGGACGCACAAACAGGAGATCGACACTGGCCGCAGTCCTTACGCGGCGAACATGCAGGCGCTTCGCACACTGATCGAGACCGCGGCACGCAGCCGCACGCGCCTGGTCATGTTCGTGAATCCGTTACCGGCCCCGTTTCTCGAGATCGTCCGCCTGACGGGGCACGAGGGGCGGTTCGAGCAGTGGAAGCGCGATGTCGCAGCGCTCGCGGCCGTGCGGGGCGAGGAAAGTCCGGTGCCGGCACGCGACTTCGCGGTGTACGCGAAGGAAACCAACGATCCCTTCCCTCCCGTTGTTTCGACGCTTGCGGACCTGCGCGGGTTCTTCGAGATGTCCCATTACACGCCGGCGCTCGGCGCCGTGGAGCTGAAGCGGCTGTTCCAAGGAACGGAGGAAGGAGATCTGTTCGGCGCGCCGCTCGAGCCCGGGACGATCGACGCCCATCTCGCGGCGGCGAGGAAGGCGGGCGTGGCTTACCGTGCGACCCACCCGCAGGAGGTCGCCTGGATCGAACGCCGCACGGCGATATTGCGCAGGAACTGACGCCACCCGCTCACGGTCTTCCCGCCTGATGCTCCGGCGAAAGCGCGAGCAACCGTAGGATCTGCGCAGGTGGCGGAGGGTCGCGCGCATCGATCGCCACGGTAGCGTCGCGCTCGTCTTGCGCAAGCGGCGCGGCGGTGGCGAGCTGATGCTCGAGTACGCCGGGCGTCGCCTCCGAAGCGTCCCCTCCCAGCCTGCCGCGCTGTGCGACGCGCTCGCGCAACAGGGCTTCGGGTGCCTGGAAATCGAGAATGCGGAACGGCACGCCCCGGTCCGATGCGACTCCCCGGAGCAGGTCGCGCTGGGAGCGCTCCAGGAAAGTGGCATCGGCGATGACCGGCCAGCCGGCATCGAGGGCGGTCGCGGCCAGCCCCGACAAGCGCTCGTAGGTGCGGCGCGTCGCCTCCGCCGTGTACATGCCCGCACCCAGGGGCGATCGGCTCGCCTCCTCGGGCGCAAGGCCGCCCAGGCGCTTGCGCTCGACGTCGGAACGGACGCGGATGGCGTCGCAGTGCTCGAGCAGGCGTTGCGCATAAAAGCTCTTTCCGGATCCAGACAGGCCGTGCGCAATGGCGACCCAGAGCCGCCTTCCGGCGGAGAAGCCCTCGGCCAGCCGGAGGAAGCGGCGATACTCGGCGAGGTCGAGCTGCCGTTCGTCGGCGCCCACGCCCGGCTGCGCGGAGCGGATCAGGACGACCTTGGCGCGCACCATGGCGCGATAGACGAGGTAGAACGGCAGCGCCGCGAGCCCGCCGTAGTCTCCCGTGTACTCCAGGTAATCGTTCAGGAACCTGCGTGCAAGATCGGGGTGGTCGCGATGCTGGAGGTCCATCACCAGGAAGGCCACCTCGCTCATCACGTCGATCCAGCGAAAATTCGGATTGAACTCGATGCAGTCGAACAGGCGGGGAACGCCGTTCTCCAGGAAGGCGTTGCCGAGATGCAGGTCGCCGTGGCATTCGCGGACGAACCCGTCGCGCTGGCGCGACGCGAAGACGTCCCGAAGCGCATCGCCCTGCGCTTCGCTCCAGCTGCGCAGGCGATTCAGGCGCTCGCGGTCCGCCGGCTCGGAGGGCAGTTGCGCCATCTGCAGGAAATTCTGGCGGGCGGGCTCGAGGACGTTCTCGGGCGAGCCGAACGCTTCGCCCGCCGGCGCGCGGTCGCAGCATGCGTGAAACGCCGCAATCGTTCGCGCGAGCATGTCGATGTGCGCGGGAAGCAGCTCGCCGCGCGCCTGCACGCGATCGAGCAGGTCAGCCTCGCGGAATTGACGCATCTTGACCGCGTATTCGATAGCCGTTCCCGTTCCCCCGACGAATGGCCGATCGGGGCTGCCCGTGAGCGGGACCACTTCGAGATACAGGTCCGGCGCCAGCCGCCGGTTGAGCCGAAGCTCCTCCTCGCAGTAGAACCGCCGCGCCTGCAGGGTGCTGAAATCCAGGAAGCCCAGATTGACCGGCTTCTTGATCTTGTACGCGAAGGGACCGGTCAGCACGATCCAGGAAATGTGCGTTTCCGCGACGTGGAGCTTGTCCACGGCATGCGGATAGCAGCGCGGGTCACGCAACGCGACGATCAACGTGCTGCGGCTAATCGTGTCCGGCATGCGACCCCCACGCGATAGGCGGCGCGATACGCGCGAATTCTCCTCTGCGAATGCGCAATCTTACTGCTGTGCCGGAGCGATCTGCGTGCGGCCGGATCACGGGGCAGGCGTGCCGTGCCAGGCTCGCGGCGCGGGCGATTCTAGGCTTGTGTCAGAATGAGCGTCGGAGCCTCGCCTTGGGGCGTCACGAGGAGATGAGCGGTCGATGGGCATACTGGTCAAGGGGGTCTGGCAGGACGCCCGCTACGACACGAAGACCGGCGAGTTCCTGCGCTGGGAATCGGCATTTCGCGACCGTGTGACGGCCGATGGCTCCTCGGGATTCCCCGCAGAGCCGGAACGCTATCACCTCTACGTTTCGCTGGCATGCCCGTGGGCGCACCGCACGCTCATCGTGCGCGCGCTCAAAGGGCTGGAGGACGCGATATCGGTCTCCATCGTCGATCCCTACATGGGCCCGGAGGGCTGGGGCTTCACCGACCGCTCCGGCTGTACGCCCGACACCGTGAACGGCACGCGGTTCCTGCGCGAGGTATACGTGAAGGCGAAACCGGACTACACGGGGCGCGTATCCGTGCCGGTGCTGTGGGACAAGGCCCGCGCGACCATCGTCAACAACGAGTCCTCCGAAATCCTCCGCATGCTGAACCGCGAGTTCGACGCATTCGCGAAGCACAAGCTGAACGACCTCTATCCGGAGGCACTGCGAGCGCAGATCGACCGCTGGAACGATCTCATCTACCGTACGGTCAACAACGGCGTGTACCGGGCGGGCTTCGCCACCGCCCAGGACAAGTACGAGCTGGCCGTTCGCGAACTGTTCGATACGCTGAATGCCCTCGACGAGCACCTGGGCAGGCAGCGGTATCTGTGCGGGGCCGCGATCACCGAAGCGGACTGGCGGCTGTTCACGACGCTCGCGCGGTTCGATACGGTCTACTACGGGCACTTCAAGTGCAACCTGCGTCGCCTCACCGACTTCGAGAACCTCTGGGGCTACGCGCGCGAGCTCTACCAGATTCCCGGAGTCGCCGCGACCGTCGATCTGGGGCAGATCAAGGAGCACTATTACCGCAGCCAGACGCAGGTCAATCCGACCGGCATCGTGCCCCTCGGCCCGCCGCTCGATTTTCGATTGCACCATGGCCGCGAGAGACGGGTCGCGGGTCCATGAGCGCCGCCTTGATCGTGTTCGGGCACGGCTCGCGGGATCCGCTGTGGGCCGAGACCCCGCTGGCGCTCGCCACCCGCCTGCGCAGCGCATTGCCCGGAACCGATGTCGAGCTCGCCTACCTCGAGTTCATGCGGCCGACGCTCGCCGAGTGCGTGGACGCGCTTTGGCGGCGAGGCTGCCGCAATATTGCCGTCCTGCCGGTGTTCGTGGGCGAGGGCGCTCACCTGAGGAAGGAACTGCCGCAACTGGTCGAAGCGGCGCGCTCGAGCCGTAAAGGCCTGTCGATCGAGTTGCTGCCGGCGATGGGCGATCTGCCCGAAGTCCAGGAAGGCGTGGTGCGGTTCGTGCGGGGTGTGCTTTCCCGCTAGCCGCAAGTGACGATCTATTGCGGACTGCGGCGCCCGCGCACCGCCGAGAGCATGTTGCCGGCGCGTTCGATCAGCGCACGCAGCGGCGCCGGCAAGCTCTGGAGGTCGAGGGCATCCAGGGCATTCTTGACCACCAGGCCGAGCTCGGTGTCGCCCTCGATCTTGAGGCGCCGGTTGAAGAACAGCGTGTCCGGGTCCTCGATGCGGCGGGCCATCAGGTAGAAATCGTAGGCGCAGGCGGCGAACACGACATCGGGCGTGGTATGGCGGCCTACCGGCACGAATCCGCGCTCACCGAGCCGCACCCGCAAGTCGGCACCCGCGTCCTCGATGCGGATGCCGATCGTCCGGCCGAGCAGCATGTCCAGGGTTTCGGGGGAGAGCAGCGGCCGCAATGCCAGGTTCAGTCCGAGCGCGAAAGCGATCGAGTGCGGGTACTGCGGCAGACGCTCGCCCACCGCCGCGATCAGGCGCGGCAGCCTGAACGTTCGGGTACCCTGGAACTCAGGCTGCGGCGCGTTCGATTCCGGGTTTGCCATACCAGTAGCCATTGCAGGGATCGGTGAGTCGATGCGGGGCGAGCGCGGCCTCGAGTTCTGCACCGCCCAGTTCGCCCTCCAGCGCACGATGATACGCCTCGATGACCCCGTTCGTCCCGGATGATTGGGGGCTGATGCGAAGCAGGCCGACGCCGAGCGTGCGAAGGTCCGGCAGGGCGCCGGCGAGGTCGTAGACCTGCGCCGACTGCGTCTGGATGCCGTTCAGCGCGAGAAACGGCTGGCCTTCGCGCGTCGCGAGCGGCATTCCGTCCGGATGATCCAGGCAGCGGAACTGGCAGTCGTCCTTGGGAAGGTTGTAGCGGCGCGCCGTGAAGCAGCGCGCGGAGAAGGCCAGCGGCAGCCTGCCGTAGGCGAACACTTCGGTCTCGACGCCTTCAGGGCTCTCGCGCAGGAGTTGCGCCAGGGCGTCGCGCCCCAGTTCCACCGGCATCACCCAGCGCAGGGCGCCCAGCTCGGCGAGCCACGCCAGCGTCTGCGGGTTGTACACGTTCAGATGGGGACCGGCGACGAAGCGCACGCGCCCGGCGAGGACCTGCACCGCGCCCATGTCGTTCGCCTCGACGAGGAACTCGCCGTTCTCCGCGATGCGGCGCATCGCGCGCAAGTCGGCATCGGACTCGATCAGCGCCTGCGTCGAGAGCACGACCTCGAGCCCGGTCTGCGCGAGGTCGCGGGCGAGCCCCATCCAGTCGTCCGGGCGCATGCCGTGGCGCTTGCCGCAAACGGCCTCGCCGAGATAGACCGCGCCAAGCCGCGCGTGGGGGAGCCTGGCGTAGAACTCGAGCAGCGCTTCGCGCTGCCAGTAGTAGAGCACCGGTCCCAGGCTGAGCTTCATGTCATTTCCACTTCCGGTTGTAGGCGCCCAGGGTGTACTGCTGGCCCTCGGTGAGACGGGTGAGGCCGGCTTTCCATTGCGGGCGCGCGGAAAAGCGCGCGGCGTTCGCGCCGCATTCGTCGATCGCCGCGCGCCAGATCCGGGTCGCCTCGGCGACGTAGGCGGGACTGCGCTGGCGTCCCTCCACCTTGATCGCGGCGACGCCCATTGCCGCGAGCTGCGGCAGCAGCTCGATCGCATTCAGGCTCGACGGCTCCTCGATCGCGTAATAGGTTTCCCCCGCGACTTCGAAGCGGCCCTTGCACAGCGTCGGATAGCCCGCATTCTCGTCGTTCGCGTAGCGGTCGATCAGGATTCCCTTGAGCCGGACTTCCAGGTGGTCGCCCTTGGGTTCCCAGCGCACCGCGCTCGCCGGCGAGCAGGCGCCGAAGGTATTCGGCGATTGTCCCGTCGCGAAGGAGGACAGGGCGCACCGCCCTTCGACCATTACGCACAAGCTGCCGAAGCCGAATACCTCGATTTCGACGTCCGTGTTGCGGATCACCTGCTCCACCTGAGCGATCGAGAGCACGCGGGGCAGCACAGCGCGCGTTATTCCGAACTGGTCGCGGAACAGGTTGATCGCCTCGTAGTTGGTCGCCGATCCCTGCACCGAGAGTTGCAGCGAGAGGGTCGGGTACTTGCGTGCGGCATAGCGCATCAGGCCCGGATCGGCGAGGATCACGGCGTCCACGCCGAGGCCGGCGGCGGCATCGATGGCGCGCTCCCAGCGCGCCCAGGCGCCCGCCTGAGGGTAGGTATTGATGGCGAGCAGCGCCTTCACGCTCCGGTCGTGCGCGTAGCGTATCCCGTCGCGGGCCGTGCGGGAATCGAAGTTGAGGCCCGCGAAATTGCGTGCGTTGGTGTCGTCGCGAAGCCCGAAGTACACCCAGTCGGCGCCGTTGTCGACGGCGGCGCGGAGGGCCGGCAGCGAACCGGCGGGGCAGACCAGCTCGGGGGGCCGCCCGGCTAGAGTTTCGGAGGTGCTGGGCATGGGGGGGCGGAAACGGGACGAAACGCGTTCATCGTATCAGGATGGCTGCTTGAGCGGGGCACATGATGTGGTGGGGCGGCGCGAAAAACTGTGATCGATATCAAAGGCGGACGAAGGCGAGCCGACGTACTGCGTCCGACTGCGATCGTGGCATGTCGCGTACGGGCGGAACTGATCGGTACGCCCCGAAAGCGCCGCAAAATTGTACAATAGCGCTCGATTCAGGGAATCCTGCCGCGCGAGAATACGCGATCCCGTGCGCGGCAAGTCAACGGACATGGCGGTATTCGCGTTCTAGGCGTGAGCCGCTCAAATCTCAACCAGGAGGTCTGCATGAAGATTCGTGTCGTAGCACTGTCGGTGGCTGGAGCGCTCGCGTTGGTGAGCCTGGGAGCGAACGCCGTGATCGACGACAAGAAAGCCCAGGAGATCATGAGCAAGGCGGGCTGCGCGGCGTGCCACCACGTGGACAAGAAGCTCGTGGGTCCCGCGTACAAGGAAGTCTCCAAGAAGCACAAGGGCCAGAAGGATGCGGTCGCCGTGATCACGAAGAAGATTCGCAGCGGCGGCGCCGGCGTGTACGGCCAGATTCCGATGCCGCCCAATTCTCCCGCCCAGATCAGCGATGCGGACCTGAAGGCGATGGTCGAATGGGTGCTGTCGAAGTAGAGCGTCCGGGGCCGTCACGGCCGTTCCGTCGCGGCCTCCCGGGTGCGTGCCGCGGGAACAAAGGCATCGGAGAAGCATGCCCCATCGGCCAGGCCCTGCGCGATGAACGCGGGCTTGGCCGCTTCCACCATCTTCAGCGAACCGCAGGCGTAGATCAGGAATTCTGTAAGGTCCGGGAAATCGGCGAGGATGGCTTCGTGGACCAGTCCGGTGCGGCCCTCCCATTCGTCTTCCGGACCGGCTTCTGAAAGCACCGCTTCAAACCTGAAATTCGGGTGCTCGCGCTGCCAGCGCTGCGGCAACTCGATCATGTAGAGATCACGGCGCTTGCGCACGCCCCAGTAGAAATACAGCGGCCGCTGAATGCCGATCTCGAAGGCGTATTCCAGCAGGCTTTTCACCGGCGCGAACCCGGTGGCGCCGGCGACGAAAATCAGCGGTCTGTCGCTCGGCTCGCGCAGCACGAAACTGCCTAATGGCCCCTCGAAGCGCAGCCTGTCGCCGGGCTTCATGCTCTCGAACACGCGGGTGGTGAACTTGCCCCCGGGCATTCTCCGTACGTGCAACTGGACACCGTCCGTCTTGCGGGGGGCCGTGGTGAACGAATAGCTGCGCCGGTCTCCGTCATCGAGAAGGATGTTGATGTGCTGGCCGGCCTCGAATTCGATGGAACGCCCCGGAGGCAGTCGCAATCCGACCAGCATGACATCGGGCGCAAGCCTCTCCAGCGTCTCCACCTGCGCCGTGTATACGGGCAGCGGTAGTTCGCGCACGGCCGCGCCTTCCTGGTACTCCGCCTCGACGTCCGTAAGTGCAGTCGCGCAGCACAGCAGGAACTTGCCATGCGAGCGCTCTTCATCCGAAAGCGCGCTCTTCTGATAGACCCCAAAGTCGATTGCTCCGTTGAGCAGGGCGGCTTTGCATACGCCGCAGCCGCCGCTGCGGCAGTCGAAGGGCAGGGCCAACGCGGCCCGAAGCCCCGCGTCGAGCAGCGTTTCTCCTTCCCGCACCGCGATGGTCTGGTTGCCTGGATGCACCGTGAAATGCAGCGCGGCTTCGCCGATGCGCCTTTTCGGCGGCAGCCAGGGGAGCAGTACGAGGAGCGCGGTAAGGCCTCCCACCAGCAGCCAGACCTTGACCGGGGACCAGAGATAGAGCAAGGGATAGACGGCGAGGTAGAACCAGTCGAAGCTGAGCGAGACCGGAACCTCGCCAAAATTCGCGGGACCCTGGCTCACGGCAGGCTTGATGGCCGAGAGCGCGAGCAGCATGGCCACCACCGCGATCGCGAAGGGCCGCGGGGGCGAGGTTTTCGCGCGCGGGACGCGCTGCGTGTGTATCCACAACGCAACCATGACCGCGAGCGGAATGCCGATATGCATGAACTGCAGCAACGAGAAAAAGCGATCCGTGATCGCTTCGGGGAATATGAAATTGCGTATCAGGTCACCGCTGAACGCGGGCAGTCCATCGAGCCATTCGGCGGTGGCTATGGTCACGAACTGCGCCATCCGATCCCACGGCAGCATGTAGCCGTTGATCCCGGACGCGTAGACCATCCAGAGCAGGACGACCCCGGTGATCCACGAGAAGGCGCGAAAGCTTCGGTAGTGATCGAAAACGAAGTGCCGCAGCAGGTGGAGCAGCATGGTGAGCACCATGGCGTCGGAGGCGTAGCGGTGCAGGCTGCGCATCACCCCGCCCAGGTACCATTGATCGTGGGTGATCGCCTCCACCGATTTGTACGTCGTTTCGACGCCGGTCTGGTAGAAGGCGTAGACGTACAGTCCGCTTGCGACGACGATCCAGAACATCCAATAGCTGATCGCGCCGAGGTAATAGAAGGGGTTGAGCTTCTCGCCGAACAACGCGTTGAACGCGTTCTCGACGTGCAGGAACACCCATTGTCCGGCCGAGTGGATACGCTTGAGCACGATCTGGTCAGAGAAATTACAGGCGACACCATAGCAGAGGCCACCTGCCTATGCATTTGACTCAAGTCAGGTGTTCCAGGCCGTCAAAGCCATATGCAGGTCGTGGTCTTCAGAGGGCTCGTCCGCAGCTTGCGCCGCTGAATTTATGCTGGATCAAGAGAATCGAATGCGGCCGGCCGTGCGCGCGAACTTTGGGGAACAATCGGCAGGACGAGCGGTTCTCTGAACTCAAGCGACTTCGATCAGGAAAGGTCCACGATGAATGAGCGGAATCCTCGAGGCTGGCCGATGCACGGCGCGGCAATTGCGGCAGTGGTGTTCGGCGCGCTGACCCTGCGCTCCGGAGGCGGCGTGCTTTTCGGCGACGGAACTCAAGCCGCGGGAAACGTCGTCGGATTCGTGCTCTGGTTCAACTTCCTCGCCGGCTTTGCATATGTCGCCGCGGGAATCGGACTGTGGCTGCGCCGTGGCTGGTCGGCCTGGCTCGCCCTGGCCCTCGCCGCGGGCACGCTGGTCATTTTTGCGGCCTTCGGCATCCACATCGCGGCAGGCGGCGCGTTCGAAGCGCGTACCGTAGTCGCAATGTCGCTGCGAAGCGGGTTCTGGATCGCGATGACTTGGCTGGCCTTCAGATTCCTTCGCGGTACGCAACCCCACGAAGGGCCTCCTGATCGCCTTTAGGCCGAAGCAAGCGCGTGCGCGTTATAGAGCGCGGCGGCGAAAAGCAGAACCGCGCCGCCCTGGTGCGCCGCCGCCAGCGGAATCGGAACCACGAGCAGGAGCGTGGAGATTCCCAGTGCAATCTGCACCGCCAGCACGGCGAGCAGGAGGTGACTGGCTAACCGGATGTGCGCGTTCAAGCCTGCGTGGATCGCCTGCCACCAGTACCAGGGCACGAGGAACGCAAGCAGCCAGGCGAGCACGCGGTGGTCGAATTGCACCGTGGCCATGTTGTTGAAGAAGTTCAGGTACCACGGGTCCAGCATGAAAATCTCGGGCGGCACGATATGGCCGTTCATGAGCGGGAAGGTGTTGTAGGCGAAGCCGGCCCGGATGCCGGCGACGAGGCCTCCGGTGAGCATCAGCAGGAAGGTCAGCGACACGAGGGTACCGGCAATCCTGCGCATGCCCGCGGTTCGCGGATCGGGGCGCACCGGAGTTCGGGGGAACAACAGGTCCAGAGCGACCCAGAACATGGCAGCGAGGATCACGAACGCGATCGCCAGGTGCGCGGTCAGGCGCAGATGGCTCACGCGGGGATCGTCGACGAGGCCGCTTTTGACCATGTACCAGCCCATGGCACCCTGAAGGCCGCCGAGCACGAAGATTCCCAGTAGCCTCCATGCCAGCAGACCATGCAGCCGACGCTTCAACAGAAGAACGGCATAGGGAATCAGGAACACGAAGCCGATCGCGCGCCCAAGCAGCCTGTGGAAATACTCCCACCAGAAGATTTCCTTGAATTCCGAAAGGCCCATTGCGAAATTGACCTGCTTATATTCCGGCGTCAGCTTGTAGAGGTCGAACGCCTGCTGCCATTGATGCTCGTTGAGCGGGGGCAGGGTACCGACGATGGGCTGCCACTCGACGATGGAAAGCCCGGAATGCGTCAGGCGCGTCACGCCGCCAACGACGATCATCGAAAACACCAGCACGCAACACGCGAGGAGCCAGGCCGCAATCCAGCGCTCGTTCTGTCGTGACATGTGTTGCACCCTTACGTCATTGATTTCCATGACGACATCATGAGTATTCGTCATATTTCCTGCCTCGTCACGTGGCTTGGTCGGGGAACATTATTAGTTGCTGAAATGATGATCGGCAGGATCCGCACACGGGTCTCCGCGCAGCGGGAGAATCTAGCGCAAAAAAGAACGTGGTGGGAATATCATCCTGGAAATTTTTAACTTGCGTCAAATTCATCGGGGGACGTTCTCCCGTACATTTGCGGGCACTGCACCTTGCGGTGCATAGGCCGGAAATGCTGCTACAAGAATAAAGAGGTGGAACATGCATGCGCTTCTTGGCTCGACCCTGTTCGATTCGACCCCGCCAAGCGGGTTCGGAATGCACCCCGCCGGTTTCTTCCGCGCATCGACGATCCGTCGCATCCCGTTTGAAGAAGGAGTACAGCCATGCCCGAAACCACGCAATCGCCTTCGCCAGAGACCGAAGAGCGCATCCCGGCGATGCAGCATCTGCTCGAAAATCCCTTCTTGCTGCTCTTTCTCGGCGTCGCGATGCCGACCGTGATCTACATCGTCTGGGGCGTGATGGAAATCGTCAACATCCCGATCGCGAAGTGACCATGAGACGCAGCCGCCAGCGAATCGAGGAGAGCCGCCCATGAGCGCCATTCTGCCGCCTGAACAGAGAATATGGTGGAAACAGCCCCTGGACAAGGTCGAGGGCACCTGGATCCTGATCGCCTTCACCTGGTGCCTGGTCATGTTTTTCATGATGCCCTACTGGCACGTCTACGGTAAGCAGAACCTGTCCAGCGAGACCTACAAGACGACGCCGGACGCCTACGGCAAGAAGGTGCAGGCGTTCACCGACCAATACAAGGTCCGCGAGGAAACCGACGAGAAGATTCCCGTGGCCCATCCGCCGGCCGGGGCCGACGTATACTTGCTGGCACGCCTGTGGGCGTGGTGGCCCATCCTCGAACTGGAAAGCGGCAAGACCTACCGGCTGCACCTTTCCGCGATGGACTACCAGCACGGATTCTCGCTCCAGCCCGAGAACATCAACATCCAGGTCCTTCCGGGCTATGAGCACGTGGTGACGGTGACCCCCAATCGGGCCGGTACCTACGCCATCGTGTGCAACGAGTTCTGCGGCATCGGCCATCACAAGATGGTCAGCAGGCTTTACGTCAAATAAGGGGGCCCAGATGGCAAACGTCGCAGCTCTTTTCCGGGTCTGCCCTCGCACCGGGCTCCAGTACCATCAGTCCGCCGAGGCATTGATCAAGTTGAACGCGGTCGCGGGAGTCGTTTCGCTGCTGGTGGGCGGGATCCTGGCGCTTCTGATCCTGTTGACCCGCTGGCAGGCCATCCACTTGATCGACGCCGAGAACTTCTACATGTTCCTGACCGTGCACGGCCTGGACATGCTGGCGTTCTGGATCATCTTCTTCGAGATTGCAGTGCTGTACTTCTGCAGCTCGACGCTGCTCAAATCGCGGCTCGCGACGCCGGGAATGGCGTGGGCGGGATTTGCGCTCATGGTCGCCGGCGCGGTGCTGGTGAACATCATCGTGTTCATGGGCGAGGCGACGGTGATGTTCACCTCGTATGTGCCGCTGCCCGGCCACCCCGTGTTCTACCTCGGGCTGATCCTGTTTGCGGTGGGCGCATTGATCGGCTGCTTCGTTTTCCTCGGCACGCTGGTCGTGGCGAAGGCCGAGAAGACCTACGAAGGCTCCATTCCACTGGTGACCTTCGGCGCGCTGACGGCCTGCATCATCGCGGTCTTCACTATCGCCTCGGGCGCGATCATCCTGATACCGACCCTCCTTTGGTCGGTCGGCTACATCAAGTCGATCGACCCGCTGATGTACCGGACCATCTGGTGGGCATTCGGGCACTCCTCGCAGCAGATCAACGTCTCGGCCCACGTCGCGGTCTGGTATGCAATCGCGGCGATCGCATTCGGCGCGAAACCGCTGTCGGAGCGGGTGAGCCGCATGGCGTTCCTGCTCTATATCCTGTTCCTGCAGCTGGCCAGCGCGCACCATCTGCTGGCGGACCCGGGTCTAAGCACCGAGTGGAAAGTCTTCAATACAAGCTATGCCATGTATCTGGCGGTGCTGGCGTCGATGGTGCACGGACTGACCGTCCCAGGCTCGATCGAAGTGGCGCAGCGCGCCAAGGGCTACACCAAGGGACTGTTCGAGTGGATCCGCAAGGCGCCGTGGAGCAACCCGGTCTTTTCGGGGATGTTCATATCGCTGGTCGGTTTTGGCTTCCTGGGCGGAATCTCGGGCGTGATGATGGGAACGGAGCAGCTCAACATGCTGATCCACAACACCATCTACGTGCCCGGGCACTTTCACGCCACCGTGGTGATAGGCACGACGCTTGCGTTCATGTCGCTCACCTACTTCCTGATCCCGTCGCTGTTCAACCGCGAAGTGATCAACCCCGGCCTCGCAAGATGGCAGCCGTATCTGTTCGGCCTCGGAATGGCGGCGTTCTGTCTCGCGATGATGGGTGCCGGAACCCTCGGCGTGCCGCGGCGCCACTGGGACATCACCTTTGCCGGCGCATCGATGCCCTACGAGTTTCCGGGTACCGCCTGGCTGATGCTGGGTATCATGGGCGTCGCCGGGCTCGTTGCGGTAATCGGCGGCATTATCTATATCTATGTTACCGTGGGCTCGCTGCTGTGGGGCAAGCGGCTCGACGTCGGCGCCTACAGTCCGAAACGCAGTGTATTGAGGATGCCGGTGGGGGCCGCCGCCGCGG
>Ga0080064_1003558_pt1 | contig 22110 bp, 22 predicted proteins | sample Subgrocontami54m_FD_69260 | JGI IMG/M metagenome (GOLD analysis project Ga0080064, IMG submission 69260) | Subsurface groundwater microbial communities from S. Glens Falls, New York, USA - GMW46 contaminated, 5.4 m (SPADES assembly) (version 2) ...
GCCCGTGTCGACGCGCTCCATGAACAGGGAGGCCTCTCGCTCCCAACCCGGGGCCAGGGCCGTATCGGCATGGAGGAACAGCAGCCACGGGAAGCGGGCGCGCGCGGCGCCGCCGGCGAGTTGATGGCCACGCCCGCCGCTGACGCTCAGGAAATGGGCCCCCGCCACGTCGACGATGGCGGCGGTCCGATCCTGCGAGCCACCATCGACGACGATGACCTCGCGGATGAGCCCATCGACTGCGGCCGGCACCAGCGCCGCCAGCGTGTCGCTGAGGCTCATCTCCGCATTGAGCGTCGGGATGATCACGGAGATCATGCGCTTTAAGACCGAACCTGATTTTGCGCCGGACTATAGGTGGCTGCGCCAGGCTCGCCAAAGTGCACGTCCCTCCGTCGATGCGTTTGTTCTTGATATGTTCCGACCTTTCCAGTATGTATGCCGGGCAGAGGAGAAAGCCCGTGCGGGACGAACGCAGCAATGAGGATCGCAGCCTGGTCGAGGCCGACCGGCGCCGAGGCCGCGGCGCCCGGTCGAACCGAGTCGGCCGGTTCGAGAGCGAGACGCGCGAGGCCTTCGACGACGGCTGGGAGAGCCTGGCCGAGCTCGAGCCTTTCAGGACGGACGTGCGCCTGGAGACGGCCAAGAGCATCATCTCCAGCAACGACAGTCCCGACATCGGCTTCGAGCAGTCCATCAACCCCTATCGCGGCTGCGAGCACGGCTGCATCTATTGCTATGCCCGGCCGACGCACTGCTATCTCGGCCATTCGGCGGGGCTCGATTTCGAGACCAAGCTCTACGCCAAGGTCAACGCCGCCGAGCTGCTCGAGCGAGAACTCGGTCACCCGCGCTATGTGCCGAAATTCATCGCGCTCGGGGCCGTCACCGACCCCTACCAGCCGATCGAGCGCGAGCACAAGATCACGCGCGCGATGTTGGAGGTGCTCGACCGCACCAGCCACCCGGTCGGCATCGTCACCAAGTCCGCGCTGGTGGTGCGCGACATCGATATCCTGGCGCGCATGGCAAGCCGCGGGCTCGTCAAGGTCGCCATCTCGGTGACGACGCTCGACCGCACCATCGCGCGCAAGATGGAGCCGCGCGCCGCAACCCCGCCCAAGCGGCTCGAAGCCATCAGGGCGCTCAGCGACGCCGGCGTCCCGGTCTCGGTGCTGGTCGCTCCAATCGTACCGGCGCTCAACGACAGCGAGATCGAGCGCATTCTCGGCGCGGCGCGCGAGGCCGGTGCGACGGAAGCCGGGTTCGTGCTGCTGCGCTTGCCGCTGGAGCTCAAGGACCTGTTTCGCGAGTGGCTGCAGACCGAGTTTCCCGACCGCGCCGCGCGCACCATCAACATCCTGCGCTCCATGCACGGCGGCAAGGACTACAACCCGCAGTGGCGCGTGCGGCAGCGCGGAAGCGGCCCCTATGCGCAGCAGATAGAGCTGAGATTTCGCTTGGGCGTTAAGCGCTTAGGCCTGAACGAGCGAGATCACAAGCTGCGCACGGACCTGTTCCAGCGCCCGGTTGCCAAGGGAGGCCAGCTGCCGCTCCTTTGACAGCGGCAGGCGATGACGCGAAGGTCGCCCGAAGAGGGAAGGCGATTCGCGGGCATGAAGGCGACCTTCGAGCTGGAACGGATCGAGCTCGAGCTGCATGGCGGGCCGATCGCTGGCGTGGACGAGGCTGGCCGCGGTCCCCTGGCGGGGCCGGTGGTCGCCGCCGCGGTGGTGCTGGACCCAACCGCAATCCCGGAGGGGATCGCCGACTGCAAGGCGCTCGACGCCAAGACGCGCCGATCCATTTATCAGGCGATCCTCCACGCCGCCCAGATCGGCATCGGCGTCGCCGACGTCGACCGCATCGACAGCGACAATATCCTCAACGCGTCGCTGTGGGCCATGGCGCAGGCGGTGGCGCGGCTCGATTGCCGGCCCAAGCTCGTGCTCGTCGACGGCAACAAGGTGCCGCACGTCGAATGCGCCACCCGCGCCATCGTGCAGGGCGACGCCAAGTGTCTGTCGATCGCGGCGGCCTCGATCGTTGCCAAGGTGACACGCGATGCGATGATGGCCGAGCTCGCCCGCGATTATCCCGACTACGGCTTCGACCGCCACAAGGGCTACGGCACGCGCGAGCATCACGCCGCCATTGCCAGGCTCGGCGTCACCCCCCACCATCGCCGTTCCTTCAGGCCGGTGCAGCTGGCCCTCGGCCTGGTCTGACGGCAAACCCGAGCTCGACAATCCCTCGACAAGCGCCCGTCCCACGGGCTAGGCACCCCCCATGATGCGACGCCTCTACGACTGGACCCTGTCGCTTGCCGCTCGCAAGAGTGCCGAAGTCTGGCTCGCGATCATTGCGTTTGTCGAAAGCTCGTTCTTTCTCGTGCCGGCCGACGTCTTGTTCCTGCCGATGGCTCTGTCGCGCCCGGAACGCGCCTATCGCTATGCCCTTGTCGCCACGCTGGCTTCGACATTGGGCGGCATTGCAGGCTACCTGCTCGGCTCCTTTGCATACGAGGCCGTGGCTAAGCCGGTGCTCGAGTTTTACGGCAAGCTCGCCGAGTTCGAGCGGCTCAAAGCCTGCGCAGGCCGCGAGACCACCATGCTCCTGCTCGTCACCTCGGGGCTTGCCCATTTGCCGCCGATCAAGGTGGTCACGATCCTGTCGGGCGTCGTCAATGTAGGGCTCGCCTTCTTCATCGTATCGTGCCTCATTGCGCGCGGGGCGCGGTTCTATGCTCTCGGGTGGGCGCTGCGAACCTATGGCGAGCCGATCAAGAGCTTCATCGAAATGCGGCTGGCCTTGATCGCGGGCGTTGCGGCGGTCGTTCTCATCGCTCTCTATTTTGCCGCCAGGGTGCTTGCCGGATCGGGTATGCTCACGGCCTGCTGACACTCGGACTCTGCCTGCTGCCCCCGAAGTGCCTTAACCTGGGATGCCTATGCCGCTTGCCGAATACACCGAGACAGCACCGGCCTATCGCGTCGGCGCCGCGACGCTCATTGTCGCCGCCGCCGTGATCCTCACTGCACTGGCGTTCGAGCACCTCGGCGGTTACGACCCCTGCCCGCTCTGCCTGCAGGAGCGCTACGCGTATTACGCGAGCATCCCGCTGCTCTTTCTCGCACTGGTGCTGTTGTCGATGCACATTCCGAGGACGGCGGCGGCGGTCTTTCTGGTGGTGGCGCTCGCCTTCCTCGCCAACGCGGGCCTCGGCACCTACCACGCAGGCGTGGAGTGGAAGTTCTGGCCGGGTCCCGACACCTGCGCCGCCACCGCGCGACCGCTCAGCACGGGAGGAGGGCTGCTCAAGCAGCTCGAAACAACGCGCGTGATCCGCTGCGACGAGGCGCCCTGGCATTTCCTCGGCCTCTCCTTCGCCGGCTGGAACGTGGTCGCCTCCCTGCTGCTGGCGGCCGGCGCGGGCGCCGCCGCGCGCACGGCCTGGCGGGGCTGAGCCGGCGCGATTGGCGCGAAAGCGTCACCCCGACTCTTCTCGGCATATCGTGGCCTGCCTCCTATACCCATTCAGGGGCAGATCAGGGTAAACTGGTCCAGGACACACAAGCATGAGCGGAGTGGGGGATGCGCTTTCTCAGGCTCTTGTGCACGCTGGCTTTGATGGCGGGCGCCCCGATCGCGCTCGAAGCGCAGGAGGGCGGGTCTGCAGACCTGACCAAGGCCGCTGCGGCACCAGCCAAGAAGCTGATGAAGAAGAAGGCGGTCAGGCACAGAGGCCCGGCGGCCAGGGTGCTCTTCGGCGCCGCCAAGACGCCGGCGTCGCTGGTGGCGCGCTCGATCGGCTTCTACGCCAAGGGCTGCCTCGCCGGTGGCACGGCGCTGCCCATCGACGGCCCCGCCTGGCAGGCCATGCGCCTTTCCCGCAACCGCAACTGGGGCCACCCCAAGCTCATTGCCCTGGTGGAGAAGCTGGCGCTGGAGGCCAAAGAGGACGGCTGGCCGGGACTGCTGGTCGGCGACCTATCCCAGCCCCGTGGCGGGCCGATGCTGAGCGGCCACGCCAGCCACCAGGTCGGGCTCGACGCCGACATCTGGCTCACCCCCATGCCAGACCGGCGCCTGACCGACCAGGAGCGGGAGGACTTGTCGGCCACGTCCATGCTGGCAACCGACAAAGTGTCGGTCGATCCCAACATCTGGACCGACGTCCACGTGCGTCTCCTCAAGCGCGCCGCCTCCTCCGCGGGGGTCGAGCGCATCTTCGTGCATCCGGCGATCAAGAAGGCGCTGTGCGAGGCGACGGCCAAAGACACCTCGCGGGTCTGGCTCGCCAAGGTGCAGCCCTATTGGGGCCATTACTACCATTTCCATGTCCGCATCGCCTGCCCCGAAGGCAGCACCCACTGCGAGGCGCAACACCCGCGCCCTGCGGAGGACGGCTGCGGCAGCGAGCTCAAGCACTGGTTGGCGCTGGTGAAACCCTCGCCGAAGCCGCCGGCGCCCACGACCAAGCCCCAGCCGACGAAGCCGGGGATCACGCTCGACCAGCTTCCGGCCGAATGCCGCTCCGTGCTGGCGAGCGGCAAGGATGCGCCGACGCCGGCTGCCGTCGCGGCCACGCCCATCGCGCCGGCCACGGCGACGACCGCCGACAAGGCGTCTACAGCGAAGTAGAAAAGCGGCGCCGGAGAGCGACCGTCACAGCTGGTAACGATGAGCGCAGCTGCCCTACCACACCGCTCTATTCCTTCTTGACCTTGAACTCGATGCGCCGGTTCTTGCCCTTGTTCGCCTCAGTGTCGTTGGGCGCGTCGGGGCGGGTGTCGCCGTATCCGGCCCGATTGAATGCGTGCAACGTTGACGCCCTTGCCCGTCAGGTAGTCGACCACCGACTTTGCGCGCTGCTCGGAGAGCTGTTGATTTGAGTTCTTGCTGCCGACGCTGTCGGTGTGGCCCTCGACATCGATCTTGACCGACGGGCAGCGGTTGGCGATGTCCGCAACGCTGTTGAGAAGCGGCGCGCTTTCCTGGTCGAGGTCGGCGCTGCCGGTCTTGAAGTAGATGGCGCCCGTCTTCGAGATCACGTTGAAACGGGTCTCGCAGGCCTCGGCCGTGATGGCGCTGGCCGCTTGTTCAGCCCTGGTCTTTTCCCGGCTCGCCCGGGCCGCCTCGAGCGCTCGTTTGAGGTTGCCCGTCGCAAACACCAGATCGAACGTTATCGACGCGGCCGAGGCGATGGGTATTCCACCGACCGCTTCCGAGAGCTTGGCGATGCCTCCTATGAACCCGAAGCTCTCCGCGGTCACGATGATCGGCTGGATCGTCGCCACCGAGACGGTGGTATCGCTGATGCGCGTGACCCAGGCGTTGCTTGCACCGCAACCGCGGCCGCCAGCGACGTCAAGGCCAAGAGTGTGCGCTTCATGGACGTTCTCTCCTGTCGTTTCCCTGTGCTTGGCCCGAGCAAGCCGGCGCTCTGAGGTGGCCGCCGGTTACTTGATCGCGGACAGCAACTTCCCCTCTTTAACCAATTCCCTGGCTGGGTGGGGGTGTTCCACCTTGAAGATCGCCTGGTCCTTTGCGCACCAGTCGTTGATGCTCTTGAGCTTGAGGGGGCCGCAGGCCGGACTGACGTTCCATGTCACTGGCAGTCCCGAGCACGTGTCCTTGCTGTATCCTTCGCCGGTTTTGGAACCCATATATTCCACTGCGTCTCCGGCCGCCGGCGGGCTGACCTTGCCCTCCTTGTAGGCAACGAATTTGCTGTCCTTGTAATTGACCAGATTGGCGAAGTCCGCGCCGTCGTTGGCCAAGTAGAAGACCCTGGCCTCGACCCGCAGCTGATGGTTGGCGCAGCTGATACAGCCGTCGAGTGTCGGCCCGGGTTTCACGTCGCAGGTCGTGAATACCCAGTGGATTTCGATTGTGTCGCCGTTGGCGATCCCGGGGCAGCCGCTCGCAGCCGAACCGTGCCCGGCTTCTTTTGGCGGGGCTCTGCCGTTGCAGACGAAGCCCTTCTGGCTGGCCTGCTCCTTGTATCCGGCTGCCCGATGCTCAGCGTACTTGTGAAAGTGAATATTGCACAGATGCATTTGCGCGGTCGCCGGCGCCTTGAACGTCACGGCATTGGTGCCGGCGACGCGCTCCAAAATGTCACGAGGCGCCTGCGGCCCGAGCCCGGTCTTCGCGCACGAGACCGCATCGGCGGCCCACACCGGCTGTGCGCTCGTCAGCACTATCAACGCACAGCTGCACAGCACGGCTTTGGCGAACCTGGCATCGACCTGCGACATAGCGTTTCCCTTGATCATCATGTCCCTATCGCCGATGAATGGAGGGCTTCATCCGGCGCCCTCCTTGCCCCGAGGCTGAACTCCTTACGAGCTGAGCGGAGGGCGGCTTCATCCGCCGCTCCGCTCGAGATGCACTTCAGGCGATCGCTCCACCGGCCGAGCGGTGCTCTTGCCGGGTGGGCTTCCGAACTATTTTTTTATCCCAGCCAGCTTGCACATCTCCTGCCAGCTTCCTTCCTTGTGAAAGAACGCGGTCGTATCGGGACATTTAGTCGCCATCTCTCCGTTTATTTTCGACATCGCGCTCGTGCCGGTGGTTTGGCCCCAAAGTGTGGACGTCTTGAGCAGGATATTGAAGGTACTCTGCAAGGACTGCGCCTTGCTGAACCTGATGGCATTGTCCCCCTTCGCCATCGCATACAAGCCGTCGCACAAAGGCGCCAGAAGGCTAGTTGCCGTATCTACTGTCTTCAGCGTCGCGACCATTTCGACGGTGACATCATCAAGGAGAAGTTGCTTGCTGCTGGTTGTTACGGTGCCATCGTCAGCCTCCAATACCACGGTCCTCTCTGCCGGCATCGAAGCGAGTTTCGCCACCCCCAATTGGAAAGCTTTATCCATGATCGATGTATCGCGAATGAACTGCGCCGCGGTTCTGAAGATATACCAATCGTTCAACAAATAGCATTTGTAGCAGACCTCATCGGCAGAGCCTGCAATCTTGCTGACCAGAGTCCCGAGATCCTCCTTGGCTTTTCCGAATTTTAGGCGCGCTTCATCCCTATTGGCTGTCGCTGCCAGTTCGGTCGTGCCGAATTTTGGGCGCGTATAGGCGCCTTCCGTTGGCCAGCTCGTGGTGCCGATCGCGCCGAGACCAGTAATGATGTTATTGAGATTAGTGCTGGCGAGCTGCACGTCGGTGTTGTTCTTGATCCAGGTTTCACTTGCCGCGCTGATTGTGCATTGCCCGCCCGCCGGCGGAACCCCCGGCGTCTTAGGGTCACCCGCCTCGGGCACCTTGCATTGTACATGGCCTTTTAGGGCAAAAGGTATTTCGAGTGCCGTGCAAATCCGCAGGTCCGCCCAAGCCGTTCCTGCAGAAACAAGCAAGCCCAGCAGGCCGGCAGCTGCTACCGTTGCTACATTTTCTAACCCGACTTTTTGCACTGACACGACGCTTTCTCCATTCGTGAGTGATCGTCTGAATAGGCTTTCGGTACGATGCTGTTGCTGAGCGTGGGACCCATCACTTTGGCTTGGATGGCGCGAAGTCGATGCAGGCCACGCCGTAGCCAGCCTCGTAGGTGAGCGGCGAGTCGGATTTGGGAACCTTGGTCGACCCCTTGAGGGTGTTGAGCTTGTTAATGATGTCACGCAATAGGCTCATGGTATCCTTATACAGGTCTACATCGACTTTGGGGGGTAGCTGGTTGATGCCCCCTTCGTATGTCGACCACAACGTATTCCAGAGCATGATGCTCTCGTAGGAAGTATTGACCATCTTGAAATCGATTTCATCGAAGCGAATTTCGGGCGGTTTGTTCCCGTCGGAAACCAGCTTGTCCGGCGTCGAAGCCTTAATGGCGAAAGCTCGCAACACCGTGAACGCCTGCAGCAGCCGACATTTGCCGCAGGCCGCATCGTTGCCGACGGCCATAATCGAGGCGACGACGTCGAGCTTCTCCCGCGCCGTTGCAAGCGCGGTCGTCAGCATCTCCAATTCGACGTCCAAAGTCGTATTCTTCCACGCGACCGGAGCCGATGGCTTGGGAAGGAGCGTTTGGGAATTGTCACCGACCGCCACCAAGGCCTCGCGCAACCGCCCCAGCCCGGGGACGTCTTTGTGGTCTTTGACCCACTGAGCGTCGCTCGCTTTCAGCCACGCCGCGCCCGCCGTGGGCAGATTGCATTTGGCCAAGCTTCCGCTGTCGACTTTCGGCGTGCAAGCGCCCTTCTTAGTTGTTTTGGTGTTGGGTGGATCCGCGAGCCAACCATCGAACAGGCTCAATACCTGCTCGAATTTCGTTTCATTGGGCTTATAGATCGCTATCACGTCGACTTTCTTGGTGGTGGCGAGAAATTCACGAAATTTAGCGAACCTGGCCGCTGAGGTGTTCCCATATTGTCCCAAATTCGCGCTCATGCAGCCGATTGTAATCAACTTATATTGCAATACTTTGGCCTCATTACTGTCCCAGCCGATAGTTTGCGATTCCAGCGAGTCCAGCCAATTCACATCCGACAAGTCTTTGTTGTAGCTAGCTGGCAACTGCTCTTTGTTCGCAGCGGTCACGTTGCCCTGTGCCGACGCCGCGGTCGCCATCAGCGTCCAGGCCAGCCCGGCAGCCACTGCGAGAAAACGCTTGAACATATTCCCCTCATGCCCCTTACGGCGGTCTAACGGAATATTTCTCCGCTGCACTCGCCGTCCATGCGCGTTGGCTGGGCGGTGCCGGAGCCAACACATTGCGCGTCGGACCCATGTGCGCAATCCGACCTGAGGTATGGCCGATCAGGCTGCGCAGGATTGTTGGATCGATAAAAAGCGTTTGTTGGCAATGGGTTGACGCTGCTTGTGGCGCTTTGCGGACACAGTGCTTTCGTACCGGGACTATGGTACTGTCTCGGACAAATTTCTGCGGGCCGCCTGGGACTCATGAAGATTCTCGTTGTCGACGATCACTCCCTGATCCGCGAGGCGCTGCGTGGCGCCCTCAAGGACCTGGAAGACAACATGGCCCTGTTGGAGGCATCCGACAGCCGTCAGACGCTCGAGCTTGCCGAGCAACATGCCGATCTGGATTTGATCCTGCTCGATCTGGCGCTGCCCGATCGAGACGGTTTCAGCCTGCTTGCCGAGCTGCGTGCACGCTATCCCGCGGTTGCGGTTGTCGTGCTGTCGGCAATGGACCAACGCGACAATGTCGTTCGCGCTCTCGATCTCGGCGTGCAGGGCTTCATTCCAAAGAACGCGTCATGCGAGGTGATGCTGCGGGCTCTGCAATTGGTGCGCTCCGGCGGCGTCTACATCCCGCCGCAGATCCTGCTGCACGAGCAGCCGGCACCTCCGCCGCCGCTGCGCAATGGCCGCGCCGCCTCGCCCGCGGATATCGGACTGACCGGGCGGCAGCTCGACGTGCTCGCTCTCATGATGCAGGGGAAAAGCAACAAGGCGATCGGCCGCGCGCTCGATCTGGCCGAGCCGACGGTCAAGAACCACGTTACCGCCATCATGAAGGCCCTCAAGGTGGCCAACCGGACGGAAGCCGTGATTGCGGTGGGCGAGCTGGGCTGGGAATTGCCGGAGATCGCCAAATCATAGGGCCGACGGCATGGCCGGCTCCGGCTCCGGCGCGTCCACATCCTTCAAGCGCTGATTGACCATGGCGCGCAGCCGCATTGGCGGCACCGGCTTGTGCAACAGATCAAGACCGCTCTCGCGCGCATAGCGCAGTTTTTCGGGCGTCGTGTCGCCGCTGATCAGGAACGCCGGCACGCGTGAGGCGAGATTGCGGCGCAGCGCAGCGATCACATCGATCCCCGTCTTGCCGTTCAACAACTGATAGTCGGAAATGATGAGGTCGGGCCGTTGGTTGTGCTTGCTGATGCGCGCCCTGATGCCGGCCAGGGCCTCGCTCTCGTCGCGGGCCGCCACGACACGGAAGCCCCAGCTCTTGAGCAGTCCGCCCATACCCTCCAGCCCCAGCGCTTCGTCCTCGACGATGACGACGAGTTGGCCCGTGACAATGTCGAGCGCGGGCGACGCGCTCGGAGGATCAACGGGAAGCGCCTGGGCGGCAACCCTGGGCACGACAACGGCAAAGCGTGACCCCTTGCCGACGGTCGAGGTCAGCTCGATCCGATGTCCGAGAATGCCGCAAAGTCGCTCGACAATGGACAGTCCAAGCCCCAGCCCCGAATGCCGATCCTGCTCCGGTCCGGCCAGCTGGTAGAACTCGCCAAAAATATTCTTGCGTTGGTCCTCGGCAATTCCAGGCCCGCTGTCCCAGATTTCGATGCGCAACTGCTCGCCGCGGCGGCGGCAGCCGACCACGACACCGCCCCGGGTCGTGTAGCGCACGGCGTTCGATACCAGATTGAGCAAGATCCGCTCCAGCAGCACAACGTCGCTGCATACCCAGGCTTTGCTCGCCGCGACCCGCAACGACAATCGCTTTTCGCGCGCGGCGGCGGCGAACGTGGACTCTATTCTCTGCAGCAGATGCTCGATTGGGAATTCCGTGAGGTCGGGCGTGAGAACGCCGGCGTCGAGCTTGGATGTATCCAACAGGGCATTGAACAACTCGTTCATGGCGGCGACGGCTGCATCGATGCGCCCGACGATCCGGCGTCCTTCGGCCGAGCCGACATGGGCGCGCAGCTCCGCGTTGAACAGGCCCAAGGCATGCAGCGGTTGCCGCAAATCATGGCTGGCAGCGGCAAGGAAGCGCGACTTGGCGAGGTTGGCGAACTCGAGCTGATGCGTGCGCTCCTCGACCCTGCGCTCCAGAGTCGAATAGGATTCCTCGAGCCGAGCCGCCATGTTGTTGAACTGCTCGCCGAGCGCCTCCAATTCGTCGCCGGTCTTGATCGAGATGCGCTGGCTGAGGTCGCCGCTGCCAATGCGGGCAACGCCGGTGCTGAGCGCCTGGATCGGGGCCATCATCTTGCGGGTGAGAAGCAGTCCGGCGAGAGTTGCGAGCGCGAGTGCTGCGAGCAGCAATCCACCAGAGCGCACCATGACGGCGTAGAACGGTGCGTAAGCCTCGGCGACCGGCAATTCGACGAACACCTGCCAGCCAAGCGGCGCGACTGGAGCACGTGCAGTCAGAACCTCCTGACCTTGGATGTCCTTGGCGACCTGCCACGGCTCCTGCGCAGCCGCGCCGCCGGACGCAAGTGCCTCCCGCACGTGGGCGAGACGAGATAGATCGAGTTTGCGCAGAACCAGACTGAGGTCTGGATGAGCGATCAAGCGGCCCAGCGAGTCGACGACATAGGCTGTGCGATGGTCTCTGGCTTTGATGTCCGAAACGACATCCCAGATGAACTTGAGATTGATTTCGGCAATGCTGACGCCGGCATCTCGGCCAGAGCCGGCCATCGCAACCGTCATATGGGGCTCGGAGTCGCGACGGAAATGAACCCGCCCGTAATGGACCTTGTTTGCCAGCGCTTCGACGAACTTCGGGTCCTTGGAGAAGTCGATCTGGCTGCCGATGACATCGGGAGCGATCCGGGAGACGCGTAGTTGCTCTCGGCCCGACATATCGAGCTTGATGAACTCGGTGATCGCCGGCACTTGACGGAACAGACGGGCCGCGTCGAAACGCCACTCATCCAGGGAGCTGACGGCCCACGGCAGCTGCGTGGTCCAGCCGACCTGGCTCTCGATTTCATGGACGAACTGCTTGATCTTCCCCGCCGCAGTCTCCGCCACCGAGCGCTGAATGACGGCGAGCAAGGTCTTGTAGTCCCGCAGCAAGAAATAGAATTCGAACACGCCATGGGAGACAAGGGCGACGCAGACCACGGCCAGGAACAGCATGACATACTTGCGAAACAGCCGGCCCAGAATCCTCGGCCTGTTGTCGGCGTTTTTCAGGGCGCCGAATGCCCGCTGTTGCAAGTTCATGCGGTCACCTCAGGGGCGCCGAGGAGATTGTCAAGCAGGCTGCTGGAAACCAGCCGTCTCATTCGATCAGCTGGTCGGCGCGGGCGAGCAGGATACGGGGCACGGTCAATCCGAGCGACCTTGCCGTCTTGAGGTTGATGATGAGCTCGAATGTGGAAGACTGAACGACCGGCAGTTCCCCGGGCCTCTCGCCCTTGAGCACCCTGCCAATGTAGATGCCGGCTTGGCGATAGGCCGCGGTCAGACTGGTTCCGTAGCTCATCAGACCGCCGGCAAGAGTATACTCGTGCCAATCGTAGATCGCCGGGATCGCATAGCGTGCCGCCAGCGCCACGATCTGATCACGCCGGCTGGTCAAGAACGGGTCCGCCCCGACCATGAGTGCATCGGGTCGCTGCCCGGCGAGGGTAGCAAAGGCAGCATCGATCTCGCTTTCGCTGCCCGCGTTCAGAATGTGCAACTGTCTTGCGCTCGAACGCGCTGCCGCCTCAATGTCGGTCAATTGGGTTTGGGTATTCTGGTTGCTCGGATTGACGAGCACGGCGATTCTGAGCGCCGTTGGCACAAGCTCGCGCAAGATCTCCAGGCGTTTGCCGCCCAGCGCAGATGTGATCAGGCTCACACCCGTAACGTTGCCACCTGGAATACTGAGGCTCTTGACAAAGCCCGACTTGACCGGATCGAGGCCGCTGAGGAACACGATCGGAATTGTCGTCGTTGCGGCCTTGGCTGCGAGCACGGCAGGAGGTGAGACCGCATAGATCGCAGCAAGCTCACGACGAGCAAGGTCCGATGCCATTCCCGGCAGCCGCCCATATCGCCCCTCCGCCCAGCGGTAGTCGATCGCCAGGTTCTGGCCCTCGACATAGCCGTTATCCTTGAGCCCCTGGTGGAATGCGGCAATGAGGCGGGTGATTGTGGCCGGCGACAGGGGATTGAGCCACCCGATCACCGGCATCGCCGGCTGCTGCGCCATGAGTGGCAGCGGAAAAAGGATCGGTGACGCCGCCGCGCCGCCAACGAGGATGATGATGAAATCGCGCCGATCCATCGTTATGCCTGTGCCTGAGCACCACATCTTTTGCAGCACCGCGCAGGCAGCATATCGCGCGATCACCGCCAGTGTGAACCGTGTCAAATCCGGAAAATCAAATTCACAGGAGGCCGGCCGACTTCCGCAGGCCCTCACGCAAGGAGGTGTACCGGAAGTCGGGGAAGGCGCGGCGGCACGCGGCGATATCGAACGGCCGATAGCCGTTGTGCGGCATGGGACCCGAGCGCGGCGAGCCCTTGATGGCGGCGCGCTTGCTCGAGATCGCCACCACCTGCTCGGCGATGGCCCGGAAGGAATGCACCTCGCCGGTGGCGATGTTGAGCGCGCCGGTGCTCCCGTGCGCGAGCACGCGGGCGATGATCTCCGCCACGTCCTCGATGTAGACGTGGTCGCGGCGCTCCTCGCCCTCGCCGAACAGCACGATGTCCTTGCCGTCGGCCGCCAGGCGGCGGAAGCGGTTGGGGCCGTAGCCGTTGTGCGGGTCGCTGGCGCCGTAGATCAGGGTCGGGCGCAGATGCGCCTGCGGCGCCTTGACCTCGGCGCCGAAGGCGAGCTCGCGGGCCAGGTGCATGGCGCCGTGCAGGCTGGTGGGCGCGGGGGGCGAGCCCTCGGTCAGCGGCAGGGGCGCGTCGGCGTAGATCGCGTCCGAGCTGATGTTGACGAGATGCGCGACCGGCGCCTTCGTCAGGGCCTCGACCATGGCCAGCACCAGCGCCATGTTGTCGGCCAGCATGCGCGTGTTCTTGACGGGCGCCATCGCCGACGCCGCCACCACGCTGTCTGTGGGTTGGAGCAGGGCGGCGAGCTTGTCCGCAGCCCCAGGCTGGAGCAGATCGACCTCGGCGCGGCCGAGCGCTAGCGTCGGAATGCGCGCCTTGGCGAGCCGTGCCACCAGGGCGCCGCCAACGAATCCTTTGGCGCCGATGACGACGACGCGGGCCGGCGCTTGCGGCGAAGCGTAGAGATGCTCGAGCATGGCTTTTCCCCTGCCTCGTCAGAAGTTGGCGCTGCGCCCCAGCGTATGATACGCGAGGCCCGCCTCGCGCGCGGCGCGGCCATCGAGCACGCCGTAGGGGTCGAGCACGATCCTGCCGCGCATGGCCTTGGCGATGGCGGCCGGCGCCAGGCCCTTGTACTGCGGCCAGGGCGTGAGGATCATCAGCGCGTCCGCGCCGGCCACCGCTGCCATCGGGTCGGCAGCACCCACTGCCCGCGCGTGCCCGGCAGCGCTGGCTGGCACCACGGGGTCGTGCAGCACGAGCCGCGCACCCTGCAATTGCGCGATGGTGGCGAGCGACGGCGAATTCTTCACCGAATGCGTGTTCTCCTTGTAGGCCAGGCCCCAAACCGCCACCGTCGCGTCGGGATGCTTGTCGAGCAGCACGCGCTGGATGGTGCGCGTGGCCCAGTCGCGCCGATGCCGGCTGTTGGCGACCCACGCCCGCACCACTGACGCGTCGCTGCCGACCTCGTCCGACATGCGAATGACGGTGGCGAGATCGCGCTCCAGGTTGCCGCCGGCGATGCCGAGGCCGGGACTGAGATAGGCGTATTGGCCGATGCGGCGGTCGAGCTTCAGCGCCGGCGCGATCTCGCCCCACACCGCGCCGATGCCCTCGCACAGCTCGGAGAGCGTGTTGGCGACGCTGATCGAGGAGACGAGGCAGCAATTGATGGCGATCTTGGTCAGCTCGGCGCTCTCGAAGCGCATGGGCAGGATCGGGCAGCCGAAGGCCTCGAGGTACGTGCGCATGGCGGCCGGCAGCGACGTGGCCGGATCGGCGCAGCCGACGATGGTGCGCTCAGGGTAGAGCGCGCGCTCGATCGCGCGACCGAAGATCAGCGTCTCCACCTGGTAGTAGAGGTTGAGCCCTGCCCGCATGCGGGCGCGGGTGAAGCCCGGCGGCACCTGGCTCAGGACCACCAGCGTGGCATCAGGCGCCAGCGCCGGGATTACCGTCTCGAGCAGCCGATCGAGGCCTGCAAGGTCGCTCCTGCCGGTGTCGTCGGTCGGCACGTCGAGGGCCACGTAGACCACGTCGCAGGCGCCGAGGTCCTCAGGTGTGGCCGTGAAGCGGATGCGGCTGCGGTTCTTGGCCAGCAGCTCCGGCAGATCGGGCTCGAGCACCGGCAGCTCGCCCTTGTCGAGCCGGCCGATCAGCGCCGGGTCGGCATCGAAGCACACCGTCGGAAAACCCTTCTCGGCCGCGGCGACGCCCGAGTTGAGGCCCAGATGGGTCATGGCCGCATAGCCGATGCGCGGGGTGGCGGAGGCGCTCATCGGCTCACCTTCTGCAGCGCTTCCTCACCCAGCTGCCGCAGCAGCTGATTGAGCCGCAGGTCCGTTGCAAGGTCCGTCTGCGCGCCCCTCGCCACCAGGCCCTTGAAGTGGGCGTATTCCGCCTCCCAGGTCGGATCGTCCTGCACCAGCGTCACCGTCTCCTCCGGCGGGCGGCCGGAGGGGAGCACGCGCGTGCGCACGGTGAAGCTGGTCGGCCCCCACTTGCACAGCGAGGCGATGTGCGCGCTGCCCTGCTCGGCGAACAGGTCGCAGTTGAAGTGGTTGCGCCAGTTGAGCAGGGTCATCTCCAGCTCGAGCTTCGGCCGCGCCTGGTCGGAGGCGACGACCACGTGATCGGGCGCGCGGTTCTCGTGATTGGAGGAGAACACGACGCGGAAGTCGTCGGCGAGATCGCCGAACCAGAAGCGGGCCGTGTCGAGGAGATGCGAGCCCAGGTCGTGCAGCACGCCCGAGCCGTGATCGCGCCAGGCACTGTCGCGCACGAGCCGCGCCGTGCCGTTGCCGTAGAACATGCGGCAATGATAGAGCCGCCCGAGCCGGCCGCCGGCGATGAGATCGCGCATGGCGACATAGGGCGGCTCGAAGCGGTGGTTGTAGGCGGTATAGAGGACGACGCCCTTTTGGCGCGCCAGCGCCTCGAGCCTGCCGATGTCGGCGTCTTCGGCGGCCCACAGCGGCTTTTCAACCAGCGCGTGCTTGCCGTGCTGCGCCAGATACGTGAGCAGCTCGATCTTGGGGCCGTCCGGGATGCAGCACAGCGCCGCATCGTAGCGCTCGAGCGGCACGTCACGAAGGGCGCGAAACTCCGCGCCTTCGTTGACGGGATCGACAGAGGCGACGAAATCCGGGCCGGCGAACCGCTTGCGCTTGGCGCCTTGCACCCCGAGGCCGACGACGATCACTCGCACGCGTTGGCGCCCTCCGCCGCCTCTAGGGTCAAAGCTGCTCAGGCCTGACAGGTCGCACGCCGCTCGACCTGGCGGAACTGGTCCAGCACATCCTCCACCATGTGGCTGCCGATGAAGCCGGCGCCACCGGTGACGACGGCGATCGTCTTGTCGCTCATGCGGCCTGCAGCGCTTTCAGCCTGCGCACGTTGAAGTAGAAGTCGTCCGTCATCGATTTGGGCAGCTTGCCCGCGCGGAACGCCTTGCACAGGTCACGGATCGCGTCTTCGACCGTCCGCTTCGGCTCGAAGCCCAGCACGCGCCGGATCTTGTCGGAGTTCACATGGTAGGAGCGGTTGTCGTCGGTTGGCGAGGTGACGATCGGGATGTCGCCCTTCTCGGGAAACTCCTCGGCCACGACCTTCTTCACCAGCTTGGCGATGTCCATGATCGACATGTTCTGGAAGCCGGCGTTGAAGATCTCGCCGGCGATCTTCTCGTCGGGCTGCTTCAAGAGCATCAGGTAGAGATCGCACATGTCCTGCACGTGCAGATTGGGGCGCTTCTGCGAGCCGCCGAACACCGTGATCTTGCCGGCATTGACGGCGTGGTTGGTGAGGATGTTGACCGAGAGGTCGAGCCGCTGCCGGGGCGCATAGCCGCACAGCGTGGCGGGCCGGATGGTGACGCAGACGAAGTCCTTGCTCTGGTGCTTGAAGAGCAGCGGCTCGCACATGCCCTTGTACTTGTTGTAGAGCGTGAGCGGCACCAGCGGATGGTCCTCGGTGACGTCGGGTGATTCGGACACGCCGTAGACCGAGCTGGAGGAGGCGTAGATGAAGCGCTTCGCGCCGGCCTTCTTGGCGGCGGCCACCATCGGCTCGAAGGCGTTGAGGTTGACCGAGGTCGACAGGTTCTCGTCGAGCTCGAAGCTGGCATCGTTGGAGATGCAGCCGAGGCTGATCACCGCGTCGACGCCCTCGAGGGCTTCCGCCAGCTTCGCCGTATTGCGCAGATCGCCCTGGACCACACGCAGGTTCTTGTTCTTCTTCGGCAGAAAATCGTCACCGAAATAGAGGATGTCGTAGACGGTGACTTTGTAGCCCGCGTCGAGCAGCTGCGGCGTGAGCAGGCTCCCGACGTAACCGGCACCGCCGGTCACCAGCACGTTCTTGAACACTATTCCCTCGCCCGTTTTGTGTGTGTCGAAACCCCCACACGACGCCGGCTGTCTCAATGCCCCGAACTTCAGCCCGCGCGTGCGGCCTCGCGTATCCCCAGCGGGATGCTGTAGCCCGCCGCGGAAGCGTCCTTGTAGAACATCTGCACGGTCTCGAGCGAGTATTGGTCGAGATCCTTGCCCACCAGATTGAGCTTGGCCAGCACGTCGGGCGTCACCGTGATGATGTCGCAGTCGACGCTGTCGGCATGGAAGATGTTCAAGAGCTCGCGCGGGCTCGCCCACAGCAGCTCGGCCTTGGGCTTCGCGCGCGCAATTCTCTTCGCCTCCGCCATCAGCGGCATGGGATCGACGCCGGTGTCGGCGATGCGCCCGGCGAACACGGAGATGACGGAGGGCGTGTCGGCGTCGAGCGCGGCGGTGATCGCCTCGACCTGCTCGAGCGTGAAGACGGCGGTGATGTTGAGCTGAACGCCGCGCTTCGACAGCCGCTGCACCAGCGGCACCGCGGACGCGCTCTTGCTGTTGGTGACGGGGATCTTGACGTAGACGTTCTTGCCCCAGGAGGCGATCTCGAGCGCCTGCGCCTCCATCTCGGAGAACTCGTCGGCGAACACCTCGAAGGACACGGGATGATTGGGTATCGCCGCCAGCACCTCGTGGGCAAACGCCACGTAGTCGGTGATGTTGGCCTTGCGCATCAAGGTGGGATTGGTGGTGAACCCCTTGACCATCGGGTTGGCGGCGAGCGCCTTCATGCTCTTGATGTCGGCGCCATCGGCGAAGATCTTGATGCGGAGACAATCTAGCAAGTATTCCCCCTATGGGTTACGCGCACATCACATCGTGTGCAGCGCGGCGAGGACGATGTCGACAGCCTCGGCCAAGTTCTGCACCAAGAAGTCGGGAGCATCGGGCCGGCGTTCGTCGTAACTATAGTCTATGAAGATCGTCCGGCAACCCGCAGCTTTACCGGCTCCCACATCGCGCCAGCGGTCCCCTATCATGAAGCTCTTCTTGCGATCAACTCCCCATTCGGAAGCAGCTTGCACGAGCATGCCGGGGCGCGGCTTGTAGCAGTCGCAGCCCGGCCCCTCGACGCAGTAGCACGCGTAGATAGCATCGAGCGCCAGTGCGTTGCGCAGGTGCTCGTGGATCTGGTCGACGATAATCCGAGTCGTCTTGCCCGTCGCCACGTCCGGCTGATTGGTCACGACCAGAGAGAGCAGGCCAGCGTCGCGCAGCCGAATCAGAGCCTGTGGAACGCCTGGCAGGATTTCCAGCTCGGACAGGCTCGCGGGCGGATAGGGTCTGCCGTTTCTGACGATCGCCCGGTTCAGCACGCCGTCGCGATCGAGGAAGACAGCCGGACGCCCTCCGCTCACCATTTCGTCTTCTTCACCTGCAATGCCGGATGCGACACCAGGCAGTGCCACACTACGGCCTGAAACGCCTCTGAATGCGGCGTAATCAAGGCCGGGTCAACAGCCGGCACTACAATTACGATGTCGCCATGTTTCGCGGTGTGTCCCGTGGCGCGGCCGACGATGCCGAACACCTTCATGCCGCGCGCCTTCGCCATGTCGACCGCCTTGACGATGTTCATCGACACGTTGCGCTCGGCATCGCCGCCGCCGACGGAGAATACCAGGATGGCGTCCTTCGCGTTGGCGCGGCTGATCTCGAGCCAGCCGGTGAAGATCGTCTCCCAGCCTTCGTCGTTGGCGCGCGCGGTAAGCTCGGAGACGTTGTCGACGGGCGCGTAGGCCTCGATGCCGCACAGCTTGCGGAAGTCGTTGACCGCGTGGCTGCAGTTGCCGGCGCTGCCGCCGACGCCGAGGAGAAACAGGCGCCCGCCGCGCTCTCTGAGGCTTCTCAACTCCTGGGCCAGGCGCTCGACCGCGTCACGATCGATCTGCGCGGCAATTTCGGAGACCTGCTTGAAGAAAATCTCGGCATGAGCCATCGAGAGCGCACCTTGGGTCTGCCTGTCAGGATGCTTCGCTGCAGGCGGCCCACGCTATCATCGCGCGAGCGGGCCAGTAAAGCCGACGGCCACGCCCAGGACGGCTTTAGCTGTGGGCGCGGCGACCCAGCACATAGATGTGGCACGAGCTGCCCAACAGCCGGCTCAATCGCTGACGCGCCGCGACGCTCAGCTTGTCGTTGAGCAGACCATAGCCGGTATAGTAGAGGCCGTTCGAATAGCAGGAAAGAATTTGCCACCCCGTTCGCTCGAAAAAACGCGTCCAGCTGTGGCGGCTGAAGTACCAGACTTCGGATAGCGCGTTGCCCGTCTCGCCGTGCCGCGGCGACCACAGAATGCGGGACAACAGCTGCGGCTTGGTGCGCTTCTGGGCCGCGCACGCAACGATTTCTGCGTCCGCCGAGCGCATCGGGCCGCCCCTGTGTCGCACGAGGTCCAGGGCGGCCTTGATGAGCCAGGGGTAGTGCGCCAGCGACGTATAGAGCCGCCAGGTCGCCGACGGCACGATATGAACCGCCACGGCGTCGAGCTTCAGTACCCGCTGCAGCTCAGCCTGGAAGGCATCTCCATCGGCGATGTGCTCCAGCACGTTGGACGAGAAGGCCGCGTCGAAGCTTGCGTCGGCAGCGGGGATGTGCCGCCCATCATAGTCTTCGATGGCGAAAACGCGCGTAGCCGAGAATTGGCTGTTTGGCAGATCGAACGAGCGGACGGCGTAGCCGGCCTCGGACAGAGCCCGCGCCTGCCAGCCGGCACCGCCGCCAATCTCGATGATGGCGGAGCCGGGCGGCTTCTTCTGGCGCAGCTCCGCGAGCGCGAGCTTGACCTCAGCGAGCCGCAGCTGCTCGACGTAGCGGTCGTCCATTATGTGCGGCACCCTGAGCTGGTGCGTGCGCTTGGCGGCATGGGCGAAAAACCTACTGAGGGCACCGCCATGCGGCAACAAGACAATTTTTGCCGGAGTGCCATGCTCTATGGTCTACACTGAAGCACGCGTCGCCCTCCGATTTCCACCAGGCTGATCGAGCTACCCGCCATGCACATTGTTCACGTCATCTCCAACCTGGGGATCGGCGGGGCCGAGACGATGCTGGTTCGCCTGGTCCGCGAGCTTTCGGGCAGCGGGGATCGGCACACGGTCGTCTCGTTCCTGCCCGGCGGCGTGTACACCGAGATACTCCGCGACCTCGGCACCGAGGTGATCGAGCTGGAGGGGACGCGCTCGCTCCAGTCCATCGCGCTGTGGCGGCCGCTCGGCATGGCGCTGGCGCGCGCCAAGCCCGATCTGGTGCAGGGCTGGATGTATCACGGCAATATCGCCGCGTCGCTCGCCGGCATCACGGGCTGGCATCGCGCGCCCGTGCTGTGGGGCATCCGCCAGACGCTGGAGCGGATGCGCGACAACCGGCCGCTGACGCAGTGTTTCATCCTGGCAGGCAGCGCGCTCGGGTTTCACCCCTACCGCATCGTCTATAACTCGACGGTGGCGGCCGAGCAGCACGAGGCATTCCTCTATCCGAGCGCGAAACGGGTCACGATCTACAATGGCGTCGACACCAAGCGCTTCCGCCCCAACATGGCCCAGCGCATCGCCATGCGGGGGCAGCTCGGCCTGCCCGCCGATGCCGAGGTGATCGGACGCGTGGCACGCAACGATCCCATGAAGGACAACGCCACGCTGTTTGCCACCTTCCAGCGGGTAGCAGCACAGCGGCCGCGCGCGCACCTGCTCGTCATCGGCACCGGCATGGACGAGGCCGATCCCGAGCTTCTGGAGCTTGCGCGTGCCACCGGCGCGCGAAGCCGCGTGCACCTGCTCGGACCGCAGTTCAAAGTCGAGGAGCTGGTGGCGACGTTCGACGTCGCCGTGTCGAGCTCGCGCTACTCGGAGGGCTTCCAGAACGTGCTTGCGGAAGCGATGGCCTGCGCCGTTCCCGCCGTCTCCACCGGCATCGGCGAGGCTGCCATGATCATTGGCGATCCCGCTCGCATCGTGCGGCATGCCGACCCGGACGCGCTGGCCGCGGCCCTGTGCGCGGTCCTCGATCTGCCGGTCCCGGAGCGCGCGCGCATGGGTGCCCAGGACCGCGCCCGCATCGAGGCCAATTTCGAGATCGGCACGGCCGCGGCGCGGTTCGTGGACGTCTGGCGCGCGGTCGACGCCGAGGCGCGCACCGGCAAGCGGGCCGGCTGAAGCGGATTTGGCAAGCCCGGCCCAACGTAGACTGGGCCACCCTTGCGCCTCGCCCGGCGCGGTGCGCTATACACGACCAACTCGTTGCAATCGACCACGGCAGAACTCCCCGCAATGCCGCGCCCACCACGACCAGAGGTCGGACTGCTTGTCGTCGGCCTCGGCACCCTGGTGGCGCCCCTCGACACCGCCGTCAACATCGCCTTCCCCAGCATCACGCGGGCTTTCGAGCTGGACCTCGAGGACATCCGTTGGGTCGTCATTGCGTACGTGCTGACCTATGCGAGCCTGATGCTCGCCTGCGGCAGGCTCGGCGACCTCGTGGGATACCGCCCGATTTTCCAGTTGGGGCTGCTACTGAGCGCGCTCGGGCTCCTCACCTGCTCGATAGCGCCAAGCTATGGCCTGTTGCTGGCCGGCCGCATGCTGCAGGGGATCGGCATCGCCCTGACGCTGAGCTGCGGCCCGGCGCTCGCCACCTCCCTGTTCGACGAGGGCAAGCGCACGCGCGCGCTCGCGTTCTATGCCGGCGTGACTGCCGCCGGCGCGGCGCTCGGACCGCTCATCGGCGGCGTCCTGGTCGCGCGTTGGGGCTGGGCGGCGGCAGT
>Ga0080064_1003559_pt1 | contig 22109 bp, 22 predicted proteins | sample Subgrocontami54m_FD_69260 | JGI IMG/M metagenome (GOLD analysis project Ga0080064, IMG submission 69260) | Subsurface groundwater microbial communities from S. Glens Falls, New York, USA - GMW46 contaminated, 5.4 m (SPADES assembly) (version 2) ...
GCTTGCGACCGCCGGGGTCCGGGGGCCCCCCCGGCGCTCGGGGACGCCGGAGGGGCCGCAGCGCGGCGGCCCCGCGGCCGGGCTTGGGGCGGAGCCCCATTCCAACCGCATTTTCTTTTAAGTAAATTTAGACGAGACTCGTCTATTCGTAGCTTTCTTTTTCGGTGGGAAACTTTCCAGACTCGACATCGGACTTGAACCGGCGGAAGGCGTCGGAAGCAATCGACGTCAAATTGGCATACTGGCGGACAAACTTGGGATGGAACCGGGTGAAAAGACCGAGCAGATCGTGAAGGACCAGCACCTGCCCGTCGCAGTAAGGGCCCGCGCCGATCCCGATCGTCGGAATCTGAACCGACTTTGTAATTTTTTTCGCAAGCGCGATCGGAATTCCTTCCAACACCAGAGAGAACGCCCCCGCCGACTCGACCCTCTTCGCGTCAGCCAGAAGCCGCTTCGCCTGCGCCGACTCCCGTCCCTGGACTTTGTACCCCCCCATCCGGTGAACCGACTGCGGCGTCAACCCGATATGCGCCATCACCGGAATATCATACTTCGTCAGCGCCTCGATCCGGTCGGCCACCGCCGCCCCCCCTTCGAACTTCACCGCCGCCGCCCCCCCCTCTTTCAAAAAGCGCCCGGCGTTCCGGATCGTCTCTTCGATGCTGGTCTGATACGACAAGAACGGCATGTCGCCGACGACCAGCGACCGCTTCGCGGCGCGGGAGACCATCCGGGTATGATAAATCATCTGGTCAAGGGTGACCGGAAGGGTGCTCTCCTCCCCCTGCACGACGATCCCGACGGTATCCCCCACCAGGATGATGTCGATACCCGCCTCGTCGATCAGCTTTGCAAAGGGAAAATCATAGGCGGTCAGAACGGAGATTTTTTCCCCGTCCTCTTTTTTCCGCTGAATAATAGGGAGCGTGACTTTTTCCATTAACATAGGTTTCTAAGCGAAAAATTACGGCGTTCCTTCAGAGATGACTTTGGCCGGTGTGGGAAATGGTCAGAAGGCCGGCTCGCTCCAGGATGACCGGAATCTGTTCTTCCGCGCCGATCGCCATGATATGGACGCCGTCGCACAGGCTCCGGATCGCTTCAATCGTAGAGACGGCGATGTCCAGCCCCGCCTCCAGCCCCCCTTCTTTTCCGGCCTGCTCCAATTGCGCCACCAGCGGAGGGGGAACTTTGATTCCCGGAATGTTCTGCGTCACATAATTCGCCATCTTCGCGGAGCGGAGGAGAAGGATTCCGGCGATAATCTTGACGTCAAATTTCCGGGCATGCTCCATGAACCGCTTAAACCGGTCTGGATTGAAGACCGCTTGCGTTTGAAAAAACCTCGCCCCGGCGATGACCTTCTTTTGGAATTTGATCAGGAGCGGCTCCAGGGGATCGGTCTCCGGCGTGACGGTTCCTCCCGGAAAAAGAGAGGTGGCCCCCCGGATCAGGTTTCCAACCATGTCTTTCCCTTCGTTCAGGCCGGCCACGACTTTCAGAATCTGAACCGACTCCAGATCGAAGACCGGTTTGGTCTCTTTCTGGTCTCCCACCGTCACATAATCGCCGGTCAGACAGAGGACGTTTCGGATTCCCAGAATCTGGGCCCCAAGCAGATCGGACTGAACGGCGAGCCGGTTCCGGTCGCGGCCGGTGATCTGGTAGACCGGATCGTGGCCCATGTCGAGGAGCACTTTGCTAATCGCGAGAGAGCTGGCCCGCATGACCGCCGCCTGATTGTCGGTCACGTTGACCCCATGCACTTTGCCGATCAGCTTTTTAGCCCGCTCCGAGAACGCGGTGACGTCGGCTCCTTTCGGCGGAGGACATTCGACCGTAATGATAAATTCCCCCGATTCGCACGCTTCTCTCAACGTCTTCATCGGTTCTCTTTTTTGCTCTTCACCAGCGAGGCGTAAAAATTGGTGTTCCGCGCTTCCTGAATTTCAAGCATCTTATCAAGCTCGTTGTTCTTCTTCATCTGGTCGTAAATCTTCACCCAGACGCAATCGAGGTCTTCGATCACTTCACATTTCCCGCCGTCGCGAACGCCGCCGCACGGCCCGTTGACCAACTCCTTGGGGCAGCCGACGATCGGGCAGATTCCGCCGGTCGACTCGCAGAGATGATCGTGGACGCAGAGCGGATAACGATATTTCATGGCGCCTCCAAACCCCGTTCCGCAGTCCATTTCGCCGACTGCAACGTATTCGACAAGAGCATGGCGATGGTCATCGGCCCGACCCCGCCCGGAACCGGGGTAATGGCCCCCGCCCGCTCCTGGACCGCTTCGAAATCGACATCCCCGACGATCCGGCCGTCCGAGAGCCGATTGATCCCGACGTCGATGACGACCGCCCCCTCTTTGACCATTTCCTTTTTGACAAATTCGGGTTTCCCGATGGCGGCGATCAGAATGTCCGCCTGGCGGCAGATCTCGTTTAAATCTTTCGTCTTGGAGTGGCAGATCGTCACCGTGGCGTGGCGGTGAAGAAGGAGGAGCGCCGCCGGCTTTCCGACGATGTTGCTCCTTCCGAGGACCACCGCGTGCATTCCGGCCATTTCAACGTTCGACGCGCGAAGCAGCTCGATGATCCCCAGAGGGGTGCAGGAGACGAACCCCGGCTCATTCGCAACCAACTTCCCGACATTGATGTAGTGAAATCCGTCCACATCCTTCTCCGGGATGACAGCGTCCAGAACCCGGCGCTCCTGAATCTGCTTGGGGAGGGGAAGCTGGACCAGAATGCCGTGGATGTTAGGGTCCTGGTTCAATCGGGAAATGAGCGACAACAACTCGGCTTCCGAGGTCGTCTCCGGCAGCGCATGCTCTTCGGAGTAGATGCCGACCTCTTCGCAGGCCTTCCGCTTGTTTCGCACGTAGATCTTGGAAGCGGGGTTTTCTCCCACCAAAACCGCCGCCAGTCCGGGACGAAGCGATGCGGGGAGTTTCTCCACCTCGCTTTTAATGCGGATTCGAACCTGCTGCGCGATCATTTTTCCATCAATCCGTTTTGCCGCCACCTTTTCCACTCCTGCAAAAAATGGTTCTGCTCTCCGTTATAATCTGATCGACGGGCCGGTCGTTCTCTTCCACGGGGAGCGATTTTTCCACCATCTGAAAATCAAACGCCAGCCCGATCGCCTCTCCCCGCCGGTCGGCCAGAGACCGATCGTAATATCCCCCCCCGAAACCGAGCCGGTTTCCCTCTTCATCGAAACCAACACCGGGGACGATCCATAAATCGACTTCGCTCGCTCGGACTTCGCGGAGGGAAGGAACACGCGGCTGGAGAATCCCGAATGGACCGGGCTGCAAACGATTTGGGTTGAGGTCTGCCAGTTCGGAGAGGGAAAGCAATCGGTTATTCGAATGAATAAGCGGCGCCACCACCCGCTTCTTCAAGCGGAGCGCTTCTTGAATCACCCACGTTGTCTGAACTTCCGTGGCATTGGCCAGATAACATTGAATGACTCGGGCGGCTTTAAATTCAGGCGAGGTCAACAGCCGATTTGAAATCTGCCGACTTTTCTCTTGGCATATTTCTACGGGAAGCGCCCCCCTTTGAAGGAGAAGTTTCGCTCTGATCGCCTTTTTTTTCGAGGCAGTATCCAATCTGCAACCTTCAGAATGTGAGGGTAGCAGTTTACCCATCATTTTGTCAAGAAATTTGGCCTCGGATCGGGCGATCTTTTTGGGAGTGAATCGACTGAATTGAATGAGGAAAGGGGAGATGGGATTGCGAATGAATCGAGCTGTTTACGAATGGGCGTCCGAGACAAATTCAGCGCCCTTTTGAATGCCGTTCTTTTGAAGAATCGGCAGAAGGGCGCCCGCGTCCCAGGCTTCAAGAAAAACCTCGGCGATTTTCGGGTCGAATTGCGTTCCCGAACAGCGCTTGATTTCGCCGATGGCCGCTTCTGGATCCATCCCCTTGCGGTAAGGCCGGCTGCTGGTCATCGCGTCGAATGCATCGGATACCGCCAAAAGCCTTCCTTCAATCGGAATGGCTTCTCCGGCCAACCCCTTCGGGTATCCTTTGCCGTCATACCGCTCATGATGGTAGAGGATATACGGAAGAAGGCTCTCCAGAAAATCGTTTCCGCGGATGATCTGCTCGCCGATTTCAGGATGGGCCTTCATCATCTCAAACTCCTCGGCCGTCAGCTTTCCGGGCTTGTTGAGGACCGCATCGGGAACACCGATCTTTCCGACATCGTGCAGGTGTCCGGCCAATTCCAGGACGGCCAATCGTTCTTTCGGCCAATTCAACTGCTCCCCTGTTTTGATGGCGTATTCGGTCACCCGGTCGGTATGGCCGGCGGTATAATAATCCCGTTTTTCAATCGCCTTGGCCAATATGATGACGATTGATTTCTGGCTTTGGAGGAGCTTTTCGGTTTGCCGCTGCTCGTTGAGGAAACTTTTTTTCAGGTCCTCCGCATATTTTATCAATTGCTCATAGGCCTTCTCGAGTTCGCTCGCTTTGAGCTTCTCCCGCCTGAGGAGGATTTTTAAATCGCGGAGAAAAAAAGCGAGTTGTGTGCCGGAGTAGCCGAATTCTTCCCGGAGGTACTTCTCGAGTTCTTTATCAACGAAGGTCGGCTCTGCTCTGTCGTCCACCGGAATGAGACCTCATCTGTTTTTATGATCGCGGCTTTTATCCAAAACCTTATTGACGCACGCGAGAAGTTCCAGGGGGCTGAACGGTTTGGTGAGGTAAAAGTCGGCGCCGAATTCCTGCCGCGCCGCTTCGTCCGATATTTTTCCTTTGGCGGTTAAGATAATAATGGGGGCCTGTTTCGCTTCGGGGTCCGACCGGATTCTTTCGCAGACCTCGGCGCCGCCCATGCCGGGCATCATCAGATCGAGGATGAGAAGATCAGGCGCCTCCGCACGATATTTTTCGAGCGTATCCGGTCCGTTCTTGGATTCAATGATCTGGTATTCTTCGTTTTCCAACGTGCTGTGAATCAGGAGACGAATCGCGGTTTCATCATCTGCAATCAGAATTTTCTTCACAGCTTACTCCAGTTCGGAAATCTTAGCATAAACCGATTATTTGTCAATTTTCATGCCTTTATCCAAATTATCCCCTATAGAGATATTCTGCGCGGGCCAAAGCCGGCCCATCCCCGAATGAAACCGATTGTCATTTGCAGGGAAAGTCGTGGCCGTATTGAGGACGATGGGTGCAGGGATTAAAAGCCTGGGTTAGCGAAGAGCCTATCGGAGAGAGGTTGGTCGGCTGACCGGCTTTCTCGGATCCGGGTTGGCCGCCTTGCCCTGGAAGTTCGATTAAGAAGGTCGTTCCTTCTCCCAGGATACTTTTCACTTCAATCTTTCCATTGAGGGAGTCGACGATCCTTTTCACGATTGCCAAACCGAGACCGGTTCCGCCCGTATAGGAAGCCGTCGCTTCTTTTATAAAGGTGGATTGCTCATACTCTTCAAAAAGCTTTTTAATATTTTCCGGGTGAATACCGGTACCGGTGTCGGACACCTTTAACTGAAGGCCGGCTGTCGCTTGAAGCGGGCTCAATTCAACCTGGACGCTCCCTTTTTGGGTAAACTTGATCGCATTGCTTAATAGATTAGATAAAAGGCTTCGAAAATGAGCAGGATCTGTTAAAACAATCTCTGGGATGGAGGCGTTAATTTTAATCGCCAAGGAGAGTCCTTTATCCTCAAAAAAAGGTCTGAAGTTGGCGGCAATCCTCTCCACGAGGTCAACCAGATTGACCTCCAGAAGACTGACTTTCATCTTTCCAGATTCCATCCTGGCAAGGTCTAATATATTATTGATGAGTTGGGCCAGGTCTGCCGCGTTGATCAGGACCCGTTTCAGCCATGACGATTGTTTTTCTGTCACCTGACCATTTTTTCCGGTAAGCACAAGACTCGTAAAACCGACGATGCTGTTCAGCGGATTTTTAAGCTCATGAGAGATGTATGAGAAGAACCGATTCCGTGCTTCGCTGATTTCGGCAATCCGGGCGTTTTTTTGCTGTAAGATCTCGTTCATCTCTTTGATCACCTTTTCCCGTTTTTTACGCTCCGAAATATCTTCGAACAACGCCATAATTCCCTTCATCTTCTGCTTTGCGTCCCGCAGGAGTGCGGTCGAAATGCTGACGTCGATCAGCGAGCCGTCTTTCCTCTGCCGGACCGTCTCAAAACCGGTGAAAGCCGTTCCCTCCAGCACCCGCCTGCTTAACGTTTTGAATTCGTCTCGCTTATGTTCCGGGACAATCGGAAGAAGCTGGCCGAGGACCTCCTTCGCTTCCCAGCCGAAGACCCGATCCGCCGCAGGGTTCCAACTTTTCACAATGCCATTGCGGTCTAAGATAATGATCGCAAGAGGCGAGGCCTTTATCACGGCTTGAAGCGTTTCGTACAGATCGACCAGTTCGACCTCCATCCGCTTTTGCTTCGTGATATCCTCGACCATCACGATTGCGAATTGGGGCTCGCCGCCGGCATCCCGGACCAGGGAAACGACCTTTTTACCCCAAATGACGGCGCCGTCTTTAGAGAGGTACCGCTTCTCTATTTGATAGGAATCCTGCTTGCCGCTGAATAACCCGTTGAAGAGCGCGATATCGGCCGCGATGTCCTCCGGATGGGTCACGACATCAAACTTCTTATTGATTAATTCCTCCCTGCCGCACCCGAGCATCTTTTGAAGCGCATCGTTTGCTTCAATCACCTCCCTTTCAGGATTTACGCAGGCGATGCCGATTGCGGACTGATTGAAGATCGCTCGAAAGCGCTTTTCACTCTCTTGCAAGGCCTCTTCGACTTTTTTTCTCTGGGTCCTATCCCTCATCGCGCCGATCAACCGCACCGGCTCCCCCTTACGATTCCGCACGAGGTAGCCCCGATCGAAAATATCGGCATAGGAGCCGTCGCCCCGTTGAAAGCGATATTCATCCGACCAAAAATTCCCTTTTTTGTTGATCACCGCGTTAATCCCTGAACTGATCCTGCTTCGATCCTCCGGATGGATATGGTCATAGCACCATCCTATGACCGGCTCGATCTGTCCGGCCGAATGGCCGAAGCGGTCTTGAACCCCTTCATTCCACCAGACTTCATTTGTGACCAGATTCCAGTCCCAGATTACATCGCTCGTCGCCCGGGTGACCAGATTAAACCGCTCCTCACTCTCGCGCAGCTTCTTCTCGATCCTCCTTTGCTTGCCGATATTCCGCTTAAGATCGGTAATGTGAAGTTTTAATTCAAGCTGCGAAAGAATCTGGGCAGCCAGCCGCTGCAACCCATCCGCCTGATCCCGGTCGAGGCTTCGGGCTGAATAATCTGCAACGCAAAGGGCGCCGAGAGCATATCTCCTACGGGCCACCAGGGGAACGCCCGCGTAAAAACGAAGATAGGGAGCAGAAATCACAAGGGGATTTTTCGAAAACCGTCGATCGGCCCGGGCATCCTGAACCACGAAGCACTCCGGCTGTAGAATGGCATGCGCACAGAAGGAAAGCTCCCGCGGAGATTCGGAAAGGCTTAACCCGATCGCGGACTTGATCCATTGCCGATCGGCGTCGATGAAGGTAATCAGTGCGATTGGTGTTCTGCAGAGTTGCGAGGCGAGCTGAGCGATTCCATCAAACGCTTGCTCCGGGGGGGTATCCAGAACCCGATATTGACGGAGCGCGGCAAGCCGCGCGGTTTCATTGCTGGGACGGGGAGGGTTCATTTTTCCCATATCCTAATCGGGGACCGGGGGTCCATGTTCGCGATACAGAGGTATTTCATCTTTACGGTAATATAGAATCGTAAAGAAAATCAATAAGAATTTCCCGCTCAGACCTCCTCGCCTGCGCGCCTTCCATCAACCCTCTGAATTTTTTCGAATAAGCAAGTTCCAGAGACCCTGTTGTACCGGTTCGTCCTTTTGATTCAAAAGGGTCGCGTCAAAGAGGATGATTCCTTGATCCGCCAGGCGCGTCTCTTTTTTTTCGACGACCGAAACGACAACATGGACGCGGTCTCCAATGTGGACAGGAGCCAGGAACTTCCACTCCAGGCCTGAAAAGGCAATCAGCGTTTCATCCAAAAGACCGAGTTGGACCCAGAGCCCGGAAGCGACCGAGAGCCCCAGAAGTCCGTGCGCGATCCGGCCGCCGAACCGGGTTGTCTTTGCATACGCCTCGTCGAGGTGAAGGGAATGGCGGTCACCGGACACTTCGGCGAACCGCGCAATGTCCGCTTCGGTCACCGTCCGCTCGCCCGATGTAAATCGCTCCCCGATTTCAAAAGCGTCAAAAAATCGCCCGCTCACTCCGCCTCCCGCTTCAGGTATTCCTCTCTCAGCTTTCCCTTCTGGATCTTCCCGGTCGCCGTCTTCGGGAAGGCACTGACAAAAAAAACTTCCTTCGGGCATTTGAACTTCGCCAGATGCTCCTGACAGTAGGAGACAATCGCCTCGGCGGTCAATGTGACGCCGGCCTTTGGAATGATGAAGGCCGCCACCTCCTCCCCCCAGACCGGGTCGGGAAGTCCGACCACCGCCGCCTCCTGGAGATCGGGATGCCGATAGAGAACTTCCTCGATCTCTTTGGGGTAAATGTTCTCCCCTCCCCGGATGATCATCTCTCTTTTCCGGCCCGAGATAAAAAAATAGCCCTCCTCATCCCGATAACCGAGGTCGCCGGTATGCAGCCACCCGCCCCGCAGCGTCTCTTCGGTCGCCATCGGATTGTTGAAATAGCCTGCCATGACATTCTCGCCGCGGATCACGATCTCGCCGACCTCGCCGACCGGAAGCTCCTCATCCCGACGATTAAAAATCTTCATCTCCTGGTCCGGTAAGGGAATGCCGATCGATCCGATCTTCCGCTTTCCTCCCAGAGGATTGACCGAGGAGACGCAGGTCCCTTCCGAGAGGCCGTATCCCTCCAAGATGAAGGCATGGAATTTCTCTTCGAACTTTTGAAAAAGCGCCGCCGGCATCGGCGCCGCCCCGCAGATGCAGAAGCGAAGCGAAGAGAGGTCAGGGTCGCGCGCTTCGGCCTCTTTGGCGTTCAGAAGGATCGCATAAATCGTCGGAACGGCGGAGAAGACGGTCGCGCGGAACCGCTCCAGCGTCGTGAAGAAATCTCTCGGCGAGAACTTTTCCATCAACACCATGCTCCCCCCTGAATAAAGGGGACCGAGCGTCGTCACCACCTGGCCGTTGACGTGAAAGAGAGGAAGGATGCAGAGAAAGCGGTCCTGTTCGGTCATCTCCGTCGCCCGGACAAACTGCGCGACGTCAAAGAGGTAATTCCGGTGTGTAAGAATAACCCCTTTCGGCGCGCCGGTCGTCCCGGAGGTGTAAATCAACGCCGCCGAGTCATTCCGCTGCACATCCCGGTCCGGTTTACCCGAGCCGGCTGCGTACAACGACGAAAAGATCTTTCCGTCTCCCCCCCGCTCGCCGACCAGAAAGAGCTGCTCCAGCATCGGCAACTCGGCCCGCTTCGGCTGGATGATCGGGTAGAGCACCGGTGTGGTGATCAACACGCGGCTTTCGGAATTTTTCAGAATATACGCCGCCTCCTCCGTTTTCAACTGCGTGTTGATCGGCACCGCCACCGCCCCGAGCTTCAGCGCCCCGAAAAAAGCAAAAAGAAACTCCGGCAGGTTGGGAAGGAAAAGGGCGATTTTATCGCCCGGCCGGATCTTGAAACGGGCGAGGTTCTCCGCGATTCGATCGGTCTTCTCATCCAACTGCCGGTAGGTAACCTCCTGCTCTTTGAAGAAGAGAAAAACCTTGTTGGGATATTTTTTTGCCTGGATTTGGAGGAGAAAAGGGATCGATGAAACTTGAGAGAAATCCATTGTCATACGTCATTCCAACTATTGAAGCAGGGAATGGCCCGCAAATAGATCAGCATCATTGAGGTTAGCCTAGCTAGACGTTCCCTTTCAATTGGTTTTTATCGGCTGATCTATTCGAATTTACGGACCCGGATTTGTCCTGGCGTAATCACCGTGATGTGATGTTCAAAGTTTTTCAACGTTGTTGCGTTTAGAACCTTGGAAAATAATCGGGTAATCTGTTCTCCCGTGAACGTATATGGGACACGAATCAGGACCAACCCCGGTGGATAAGGACGAATGTGTGGAAGTGGAAAATCAAGATCTCTGGTAAGCAAAACACGTTCTTCACGAGCAGCTAATTTCCAGAGTTGCTCGTCTGATGAACCTCGAAGCGGACTCGCGGCAACATCCAAGGTGTCGTGCTTGGATTCTTGGAGAAGATGTACAAGACTGAATGGCAGATTTTCATCGACGAGGAAGCGCATGCACCTTTTCCTCAGCAAGCGCTTCTGCCGCATAGGCGAGGGCTGCCTGGATGTCCTCTACCTTTACACGATAATCCTTGCAGATCTCTTCAGCACTCATCCCTCCCGCCAAGGCCCCGACGATGACCTGGACGGGCACACGCGTCCCTTTGATTACGGGCTTTCCTCCCATTACTTTTGGATCAATAGAAATACGGTTTCTTTTATACATGCCTATTCTCTCCACTACTGCTTATGACATCTTACATTATAATTATATAACATCTGCTGGACAGATCATCTGATTCTTTTATTCATTTCTTCTTCTACTATGGCCAAATTACTTTTACACCGGCACGAAATAAAAATCTGATATCTCGCCTTTGCGCTCCGGCTTGAAGACCGCCCGGACCCGCATGCCGGGGCGGGCTTGGGTCACGTCGTCCAGGATGATATTTTGAAGGAGCAGGGTGTCGGCGCCGTCGACCTGGATGTAGGCGCAGACGAACGGGGTTTTGGAGAAGAAGCGGGAGGTGGCGTAGTAGACGGTGGTGCAGGTTTTGACCGTCCCTTCGGTTCCGAGCGGCACCCACTTGGTCGGGCGGTAGCATTGCGAGCAGTGGATCCGGGGAGGAAGATAGGTCTTTTTACAGCGGGCACACCGGGCGCCGAGGATCTTTCCCTCCTCTTTCAGGGCGCGAAAGAAGGGCGAGATCCCGCCGAAGCTGTATCGGTAATTCATGTCGATCCGGTCGGGAAGCTCGAAGGGGACGAACGACCGGTCGGGCTCGCTTATCTTTTTCGGCTTTGGTTTTGGCTTGGGCACTTCATCCCTCCACGATAAACGCAAAGGTCCACGACGTGGCCGGCCCCCCGATGCTCTGGACCAGTCCTTTCCGGGCCCCTTTGACCTGCCGTTTCCCCGCCTGGCCGGTCACCTGCAGGAACGCCTCTCCGACCTGCATCACCCCGGTCGCCCCGACGGCATGGCCGCAGCCGATCAGCCCGCCGCTCGGGTTGACCGGAAGACTACCCTCCATCTCGGTCACCCCCTCGTCGATCAGCCGCCCCCCATCGCCCGGCTTGCAGAAGCCGAACGCCTCATACGACATGATCTCTGCGGAGGTGAAGGCGTCGTGCATCTCGGCGAAGTCGAGCGCTTTGACCGGATTTTTGATTTTCGCCATTCTGTAGGCCGCTTTCCCGGCCTCGATGGAAGATCCAAATTCGGAATAGTCGGGCCGGTTTCCGGTGAAGGCCATGTCGGTGGAGGCGCCGAGGCCGGTGATCCATCCGAGCGGGCGCTTCAATTTCTTCGCCATTTTTTCAGAGACGAGAACCAGCGCCGACGCCCCTTCGGAGTAGAGGCAGTTGTCGTAGAACTTGAACGGATGGCAGATCTTTTTCGAGTTGAGGACATCGTCAATGGTGATCCGCTCCGGCCGCTGCGCAAAGGGATTGTTGAAGGCGTTCTTGTGGTTCTTTACCGAGACCTTCGCCATCTGCACCTCGGTCGGGCTGCCATATTTTTCCATGTGGGCGACGGTCGGAAGGGCGTACGAGGCCGCGGGGGTCAATCCGAGCGGCGCTTCAAAAGTCATGTCGGCGGAGTAGATGATCCCCTTCAAGACCTCCGGCGTGCTGCTTTTCAACTCGGGGTTATAGCAGTCGGAGCATTTCTCGACCCCCAGGACCAGGACGATATCGTAGAGGCCGGAGGCGATCTGCGCAAAGCCGGTATGGATCGCGGCCCCGCCGGTCGCCCCGCCGGCGGTGACACGGAGGGACGGCTTGAGGCCGAGTCCCAGGTAGTCGTGGACGTAGACGTCGGGCATGAACTGGCGCTCAAAGAGCTCATTGTAGATCCCATAGACCGCCGACTCGATCTCCTGATGGGCCAGCCCCGCGTCGTCGAGCGCGGCTTTGGCGGCGGCGAAGGCAAGTTCATAATAGGTTTTGTCGACCCACCGCGCCCGGAACGGGGTGGTCCCGTAGCCGAGAATCGCCACCTTCTTCGACATCAACCGGCTCCTTTAAAATAGGCCCTGGCGCGAAAGATTACGGCGCTCCTCTACCTGGGGGCGAAGATATCCGTTGCGGGCGAGAGGAACATCACCATCTGGTAAATGTAGTAACCGGCGATCAACATCACGATAAACATAAAGAGGTACTTAAAGAACTCTTTCATGCAACCCCATCCTCAAGACTTTAAAAGTTCCCGGGCGATAATCAGTTTTTGAATTTCCGACGTCCCGCCGCCGATCGAGATCAGCTTCGCATCCCGCATGAAGCGCTCCACCGGAAATTCCCGCATGTAACCGTAGCCTCCGAAAATCTGGATCGCCTTCATCGTTACCCGCATCACCATCTCGGCTCCGAACAGCTTCGCGTAAGAGGCAAAGCGGGTGACCTCTTCCCCTCGGTCCAGCAGGGCCGCCGCCTGATAGGTGAGAAGCCGCGCCGCCTCGATCTCGGTCGCCATCTCGGCCAGCATCTCCTGGATCAATTGAAACTGCGAGATCGGGCGATCGAACTGCAACCGCTGCCTGGAGTAGGCCAGGGCGGCGTCGAGCGCCGCCTGCGCAATCCCGACCGGCAGGGCGGAAAAGACCGCCCGCTCCATGTCGAGCGCCCGCTTGATCTGGCGGCTTCCCTCCCCCTCCTCTCCCAACCGGTTTTCAATCGGAACGGCGACCTCCTGAAAGATCACCTCCGATGTGGGAGAGCCCCGCATCCCCAGCTTTTCCATCGGTCTTCCGACGGTGATGCCGTCTGAGGCTCGCTCCACCGCAAAGAGGGTAATCCGGTCGTGCGACGTTCGCGCGAAGACCAGAAAGAGCCCGGCGACCGACGCATTGGTGATGAACATCTTGGTCCCGGTCAGCCGGTAGCACTTCCCTTTTTTCTCGGCAGTCGTGGCAATCGAGCCGGCGTCAGAGCCCGATCCCGGCTCGGTCAGGGCGAACGCCCCGAGCCGCGCGCCGGCGCAGAGGGCGGGAAGAAACCGCCGGCGCTGTTTTTCATCCGCAAAGGCATAGAGGTTCTGAACGCAAAGAAAGGCATGCGCCCCGTAAGAAAGCGCGGTGGAGGCGCAGCCGTATGCCAGCGTTTCCATCGCGAGCGCGCCGGAGAGAAAGCCGGCCCCGCCCCCGCCATACTGTCTGGGAATGGCGATCCCCATGATCCCCAGCCGTCCCAGTTTGGAAAAAAGCTCGGCCGGAAAGCGCTCCTCCCGATCGGTCCGGGCCGCCATCGGAGCCACCTCCTGCGCCACAAAGGCGCGAAGGGTCTCCCTAAAAAGCGACTGTTCCTCGGTGAAGGAAAAGGACATGGCGCCTACTGTAGCGAAAGAGAGAGAAGGTGTCAACCAAGGCGGGCAGAATCGACAGAATAGATGCGATGCCGGGAGGGGCAAGAAGAAATCAAGAACCGTGACCCTCATCGCTTCTAGAGAAGGGGTCTCCTTCGATAACAGGATCGACCGAAGAATGAAGGTCGATCACCTTTTTAGGGTAGCGTAACGAAGCGACGACGGAGAGAATCAAAATCCCGGCAATCACACCGAGCATCACGCCGACCGGAATCTTATAGATGTCGGACAGCAGCATCTTCAGTCCGGAAAAGACCAGGATAGCGGAAATCCCATAGTGCAGATAGTGAAACAATTGTATCATGCCGGCAAGCGCAAAATAGAGAGATCTTAAACCCAGAATGGCAAAAACATTAGAGGTGTACACAATAAACGGATCTAGGGTAATGGCGAAAATCGCCGGGATGGAATCGACTGCGAAGATCAAATCGGTGGTCTCTACGGTCAGCAGCACGACGAACAAGGGGGTGACGTACCGGCGCGCTTCTTTTTTGACAAAAAACCGATCTCCATGGTACTCATTCGTCACCGGTATCCAGCGACGGACCCGCTTGAGGACGGGATTGTTCTCCGGGTGAATCTCTCCCTCTTTCTGGGTGGCCATCCTGATCCCGGCGAGGATCAAGAAGCCTCCAAACAAATAGATCACCCAATGAAATTTGGAGATCAAGGTCACGCCTACCGCAATAAAGATGGCCCGCATGATGAGGGCCCCGATAATCCCCCAGAAGAGAACGTGGTGCTGGTAATCAGGCGTGACCCGAAAATAGGTAAACAGAAGAAGAAAAGCAAAGAGGTTGTCGACGCTGAGCGATTTCTCAATCAAATAGCCGGTTAAAAATTGAAGGGCCACCTCCGGACCCTGCCAGAAATAGATCAAAAGATTAAAGAGCAGGGCCAGTGAAATCCAAATGCCGCTCCAGATCAGCGCTTCTCTGATTCGAATCGCGTGAGCCTTTCGATGAAAAACCCCTAAATCCAAAACCAACATCACTACCAAAAAAACGTGAAAACCAACCCAAAACCAAATCATTTAAACCGATCCTTCCGTCCCGGCATCGCTCCCGTCCATGCGGGTTCTCTGTGAGAAATTCCCGGCCCGCGTTCCCTTTTGCAGGTCAGAGGAAACCATCACTCGCTCAACTTCCCTGAAGTCCCTTGAGCTTCCGCTTTGCCAATTCCAACACCGGCGAGATGGTGAATGAGACGCCGATGACAATGAGCCAATCGACCAACGACAGACTATACGTGCCGAACGGTTTCTGCAGGAAGGGCGCGTAGATGACCGGCGCCAGCAATATCAGCTCCCAGCCGATCGCCATGTTCAACCACTTGTTGCTGAAAGGCCGACGCAGCACGCTGTGGTGGTCGGAGCGGAAGTTGTACGCCTTAAAAAATTGGATCAGCACCAGCGAGACAAAGGTCATCGTCATGGCCTCTTGCAGGCTGCGGCCTGAGTTCAGCGCCCATGCGAATAGGCCGATGTTGACAGCCGTCGACCAGATCCCTCCCACCAACATGAGGGAGACGACGGGACGGGTAAAGATACCGGTGCGCGGATTTCTCGGTTTTCGGGACATGAGATCGGGTTCGGGCGGATCGACCGCAAGGGCCAGGGCGGGAAGGCCGTCGGTGGCGAGGTTGACATATAAGATTTGAACTGCGCTCAGCGGCAGCGGCAGGCCGAAGAGGCTGGCCCCGGCCATCAGTCCGATTTCACCGATATTGGAAGAGAGGAGGAACATCAGATACTTCTTGATGTTGCCAAAGATACCGCGCCCTTCTTCCACCGCTGCGACGATGGAAGCGAAGTTGTCATCGGTCAGCAGCATCGCGGCGGCCTCTTTGGTGACATCGGTGCCAGTGATTCCCATCGCAATGCCGATGTCGGCCTTCTTGAGGGAAGGGGCGTCGTTAACCCCATCGCCGGTCATTGCGACAATGTGCCCTTTCTGCTGGAGAGCGGTGACGACTCGGAGTTTATGGGCGGGGGAGACGCGGGCATAGACTTCGATCTTCTCTACCTCGCGCTCGAAATCGGCCTCGCTCATCGCCTCCAACTCTGCGCCGGTGACCGCACGGCCCCCCTTCAGGAGACCCAATTCGCGGGCGACCGCCTGTGCGGTGACGGGATGGTCCCCGGTGATCATCACCACCTTGATTCCCGCCCGCTCGCATGTCTCTATGGCCGCTTTGGCCTCCGGCCGGGGGGGATCGATCATCCCGAACAGTCCGAGAAAGGTCATCTCCCGCTCGGCGTGCTCCAAGGCCGCGTTCGATTTGGATGCGACGGCCAATACCCGCAACGCCTCACTCGCCATTTTCCGAGCGGTTCTCAAGATTGCCTCTTTGCCCGCGGTATCGAGTACCGCTTCGCCAGCCTCGGTCAGCTGCCGCGCGCATGAATCGAGGATCATTTCGGGCGCGCCTTTAGAATAGGCCACCAGGCTGCCGGGTGAGCCATGTAAGGTGGTCATCCGCTTGGTTTCGGAGGTAAAGGGGATTTCGTGGACCCGCGGGAATTTCTCATCGAGCTCAGGTTTATTCAGCCCGGCTTTGGCGGCGGCGACCACCAGCGCCCCTTCGGTCGGATCCCCTTTGACATCCCAGCGGCCATCGGGCTCACTCCGCAGGATGTGTGCATCAGAAGCCAGCGCGGCGCCCCGCAACAGCAATTTCATCGGCTCGGATAGGTCGGCCACTGCGCCATTTTTTAAAGGAGCGCCGTGGTTTTCGCTTCGACCTCCAACCACTTCCCGGGGGTCGTAATCTTTCGCGCCAGGGCCTACTTTAAAGAAGCGGCCCTGCGGTTCGTAGCCTGTGCCAGATACTTCGACCAGTTGCCCGGCGGCAAAAATTTTTCGGACCGTCATCTCGTCTTTGGTCAGGGTGCCGGTTTTATCGGAACAGATCACCGAGGTCCCACCGAGCGTTTCAACGGCCGGCAGACGGCGCACCAGCGCGTTCCTCTTGACCATTCGCTGCACACCGACCGCCAAGGAGATGGTCACAACGGCTGGAAGCGCCTCAGGGACCACGGCCACGGCGAGCGCGATGCCGAAGATCACCATTTCAATGAGCGGCTGGCCGCGAAAGAGACCCAGGGCAACAATCACCGCCACGACCACGAAGGCGGCGCGGGCCAAGGTCTTCCCCAGTTTATCCAGGTTCTCCTGCAGCGGGGTCTTGCCCCGTTCGATGGTCTGCAGCAGCTGGGCAATTTTGCCGAATTCGGTCTGCATTCCTGTGGCGACCACCACGGCACGGCCGCGGCCATATGTGGCGGCGGTGCCGGCATAGACCATGTTTTTTCGATCCCCCACGGCCAAATCGCCGGGGAGCGGCTTAATGTGTTTTTCGACCGGCATGGATTCGCCGGTGAGCGCCGCTTCATCGGCTTGCAGATTCACTGCTTCGACCAGCCGCGCATCAGCGGGAACTTTGTCTCCCGCCCGAAGGAGGATCACGTCGCCCGGCACAAGATCGCGCGCCGGAATTTCGGTCTCCTTCCCGCCCCGGAGGGCGGTGGCCGTCGGCGCCGCCATCTGGCGCAACGCCTCGATCGCCCGTTCGGCGCGGTACTCCTGGACAAAACCGAGCACCACCGCAAAAAGCACAATGACGGTGATGGCGATTGCCTCTACACCGTGCCCGAGAAAAGCGGACAGGCCGCTGGCGCCGAGCAAAATGAGAATCAGGACGTTTTTGAATTGCTCCAGCAGAATGGCCCACGGTGAAATGTGGTGCGCCGCTTGCAACTCGTTTGAACCATATTTGAGTCGCCTTTGGGAAGCCTCCGCTTCTGTCAGGCCTGAGGCCGGATCGGTGCCGAGTTGTTTTAACAACTCCTCTGTACTCAAGGTGTGCCACTGAGTCACGTCATTCCTCCTTCTCTTTTTCCCGCAGCCGCCGCAACGTCGCCTCTGCCGCCTTCTGCTCCGCCTCTTTTTTACTTCGACCGGCGCCGACCTCGAAGACGGTTCCCTGGATCCGTATCTCTACCTGAAATGTCTTTTGATGATCGGGCCCCGATTCATGAATCACCTGATAAACCGGAAGTGTTTCAAATTGTTGTTGGGATAATTCCTGAAGCTCGGTTTTATAATCGATCGCCACGTCGGGACGGGTGACTTCCTGGAGGGGAAGCTCAAATTCCTTCAGGACCACCTCCCGAACGGCGGAAAAGCCTCGATCGAGATAAATGGCGGCGATCACCGCTTCCATGGCATCGGCCAGAAGGGAACTCTTCTCCCTGCCGAAGGTGATCTCCTCCCCCCTCCCCAGCAAAAGAAAACCCCCGAGATCAATCCCTTTTGCAATCCGGGCCAGCGTTCCCTCGCTCACCACCTTCGCCTTCATTTTGGAGAGGTCTCCTTCCGGGGAATCGGGAAACCGCTCCACGAGCGCCTCGCTGATAATCAGATCCAGGACGGCGTCTCCGAGAAATTCAAACCGTTGGTTGTCCTTTACGGTTTTATCCTTGCTTTCGTTCAGGTAAGACTTGTGCGTCAGGGCCTGCCGGAGCAGCTTCGGCTCGGCAAAAAAATAGGACAGCCGTTTTTGGAGGAAGGATAAATCGTTTGATGTCATTCTGAGAGGAAAATGCGTTCTCTTTGTATCCTTAAGCTAAAGGAAGATTAATGCTCTGTGTACCGTCTAAAGACGAGGGTCGCATTGATTCCGCCAAAACCGAATGAGTTGGAAAGGACCACATTCACCTCCCGCCGGCGCGCGCGGAGCGGCGTATAATCAAGATCGCAGAGCGGGTCGGGATGGTCGAGATTGATCGTCGGAGGAATGATCCCGTCCCGGATCGTGAGAACGCTGAAAACCGCCTCGATTCCCCCTGCCGCGCCGAGTAAATGTCCCGTCATCGATTTGGTGGCGCTGATCGATATCCCGCCAACGGCTTCTCCGAAGACACGCTTCATGGCCAACGTCTCGACGGCATCCGCCATGGTAGAGGTGGCATGGGCGTTGATATATTCCACCTCGTCGGGGCGGACTTCGGCATCCTTCAGCGCAAGCTGCATACAGCGGATGGCGCCCTCCCCTCCTTCCGGCGGCGCGGTGATATGATACGCGTCGGCGGTCAGCGCATACCCGACGATTTCCGCATAAATTTTGGCGCCCCGCCGCCTGGCCGTTTCCAATTCTTCCAGCAAAACCACACCGGCCCCTTCCCCTAGCACAAACCCATCCCGGTCTTTGTCAAAAGGCCGGCTGGCCCGTTTGGGATCATCGTTTCGCGTCGAGAGGGCCCGCGACGCGGCAAATCCGGCCATCCCCAGCGGGGTAATCGCCGCCTCCGTTCCGCCGGCGATCATGGCATCGGCATCGCCCCGTTGAATCAGGCGAAACGCGTCGCCGATGCAATTGTTCCCGGTCGCACAGGCGGTCACGGCGCTGGAGTTCGGCCCTTTCAGGCCAAAACGAATGGCGACCTGCCCGGGGGCCAGATTAATAATCGTCATGGGAATAAAAAATGGGGTAATCCGTTTCGGGCCTTTCTCCAGAAGAACCTTATGCCATTGTTCGATGGCCTGCAGCCCGCCGATGCCCGATCCGATATAAACACCGATCCGCTCGGCATTCTCAGAGGAGACCTTCAAGCCGGCATCATCCATCGCCATCTGACTTGCGGCGATGGCAAAATGGATAAAGGTATCCATCTTTTTAACTTCCTTGGCATCGATGAAGTCGTTTGGGTTGAAGTGCTTCACCTCTGCCGCGATTTGGCTCGGATAATCGGTCGGATCAAACCGGGTAACCCGATCAACCCCCGACTCTCCGGCGCAAAGCGCCTTCCACGTTTTTTCGACCCCGATTCCCAAGGGAGAGACCGCGCCCAAGCCGGTCACCACGACCCTTCTCTTCAGAAAATCACCCCCGCTCATTGTCTATAAAAACGTGAATCGTTAAACATGAATCGTTAAACGTAGAAAATGCAGCAAACAATCCATTTTCTTTGACGTTGAACGAACAACGTTTAACGTTCCTATACCTTTTCCTTGATGTAATCGACCGCGTTTTGAACCGTGAGGATTTTTTCAGCATCTTCATCCGGAATCTCAATGCCGAATTCTTCCTCGAATGCCATAACCAGTTCCACCGTGTCCAACGAGTCGGCCCCAAGATCTTCAACGAACGAGGCTTCCGGTGTTACATCTTCTTCTTCCAGGCCCAATTGCTCCGCAATAATTTTCTTTACACGCTCATCTACTGCCAACGCTCCTCACCTCCTCATTTAAAATATGATCGTTCGTAAAAGCATGCCCTTTTTTCAATAGCGGGCGGGCATGCGGCACCCTTCAAGAGTAAAAGATGGGAATCTCACTACCCGCTCATATACATCCCGCCATTGACGTGCAGCACCTGGCCGGTCATGTAACCCGACCCCTCTGAAACGAGGAAGACGACGGCATGGGCAATGTCGGACGGCGAGCCCAAACGGGCTAAGGGAATCTGCTTCATCAGGTTCTCCTTCACCTCCGCGGGAAGAGCGGCCGTCATGGCGGTATCAATAAAACCGGGGGCCACGGCATTCACGGTGATCCCCCGGCTGGCATATTCCCGCGCCACCGTCTTTGTCAGGCCGACTACCGCGGCCTTGGACGCCGCATAGTTGGCCTGTCCGGGATTTCCGATTGCGCCCACGATGGATGAGATATTTACAATTTTTCCCCGGCGCTGTTTCGACATGGCAGGGAGCACGGCTTTCATGCAGTGAAATGTTCCCTTCAGATTCACCGAAAGAACCAGATCCCAGTCTTCATCTTTCATCCGCAATAAAAGCGTGTCCCGGGTGATCCCGGCATTGTTGACCAGGATATCGATCTTGCCGAATTTTGAAAGCGCCGTGTCGACCATGGCCTTGACCTCTTCGGCTTTGGCCACGTCCGCTTGAACTGCAATCGCTTTTTTCCCACGCGAGACAAGCTCACCGACGGTCTGCTCCGCCGTTTCTATTTTCACATCGGAGACTACCACAGTCGCACCGCAATCCGCAAGGAGTCCTACGATGGCCTTTCCAATCCCCTGAGCGCCCCCGGTAACCAGCGCCACATTCCCTTCCAACTCAAACACGATCTCTTCCTTTGGAACGCCGTAAATTTTCGCTTAGGATTCTATTTTATTCGGAATGCCGTTAAAATAGGTCTCCTGAAGCTAAATTTATCACGGCCATGTTTCCAGGGCCGACCTACCCGGCGGCGTTCAATTAATTTTTCGCTTAAGATCCTATTTTATTATGATGATTTCTGCTTCAGAACAGAGGCGACTTTTTCCAGCGATGAGGCGTCTTCCGCATTCATCACCTCCAGCCGGCGGTCGATCCGCTTCGCCAGGCCCGACAGCACCCGCCCGGGACCGACCTCTATAAAAAGATCCACCCCTTCATTCCGCATCCGCTGAATGGTCTCCTCCCACAAAAGGGGCGATGAGAGTTGGTCGACCAATCCGTTTTTGGCCTCAGGCCAGGTGTGAATCGGCTTCGCCTGAAGATTATTGATGAGGGGAACCTTCAGCGCTTTTCCGCTTATTTTGTCCAACTCGGCCGAAAGCCGGATGCAGGCTTCCTTCATCATGGGGGAGTGAGATGGAACACTCACCGCAAGAGGGATGGCCCGCTTCGCTCCCGCTTCGAGGGCCAATGCCACCCCCCGCTTTACCGCCTCCGTCTCTCCGGCGATCACAATCTGATCGGGTGCGTTATAATTGGCGGCGGCGACCTTTCCGGAATTGTTGGAAGCCTTCCGGCAAATATCCTCGACCCCTTGACGGTTCAGGCCCAGAATCGCGGCCATGCCCCCCTGGCCGGCCGGCACCGCCTCCTGCATGAAGCAGCCACGGCGATGGACGAGGGAAACGGCATCCGAAAAAGAGAGCGCCCCGGCGGCAACCAGCGCGGTATATTCTCCCAAGCTATGGCCCGCCACATAAGCGGCCTGACCGATCGGCTCTCCGAGACATCGCCAAACAGCCACGCCGGCGACCAAAAGGGCCGGCTGCGTATATTGCGTCTGATTGAGCCGCTCTTCAGGCCCCTCGAAGGAGAGCCGGGAAACATCCCAGCCTAAAATCCGGTCGGCCTCCAGGTAGATCCGGCGGGCCGCCTCCAGTTCAAAAAGGCCCTTTCCCATTCCGACATACTGCGAGCCCTGCCCGGGAAAAAGAAACGCAATCGACATTTAATGTTCTATCCCCTGGACCGAAGAGAAGGCGACGATTCCCAGGTTCGATCGATCTTTGAAGAAGCCTCTTTTTTTTGGATCAAACGTCTCTAAGCACATTTTCGGCTCACTGATATTGATCAAAAAAGAAGTCGATGTCAACAAAAATCTCGTTAGGAGCCGCGACAAAATAACGGGTGCAAAAGTGAGGTGGCCGAGCCGCCCGGCTGGCTAGGCGTGAGGAGCGCGCATACCCTTTAAAGTAGGCCCTAGCG
>Ga0080064_1003560_pt1 | contig 22103 bp, 6 predicted proteins | sample Subgrocontami54m_FD_69260 | JGI IMG/M metagenome (GOLD analysis project Ga0080064, IMG submission 69260) | Subsurface groundwater microbial communities from S. Glens Falls, New York, USA - GMW46 contaminated, 5.4 m (SPADES assembly) (version 2) ...
TGGCTCAAATTAAAGCGGAAAAAACGGGAATAAAGAATATCGCGAGCAGCAATGCGGAAGCTATGGTTGGAGTGGTCAAGGACATCGGTCAAGCCATTTCAAAAATCCCAGGCTTGCAAACAAAAGAATGCTCTTCACCTTGCGCTGCATGCACTGTAGCTGCCGGCTGTCCAGACTGTATCAAGTGTAACGGTCTTTTTATTGGCGCAATGACTTCTTCGGGTTCGGCATCACTCGCTGCGCTCCGATCCGAAGGAATGAGTAAACGCACGAGCGCCGCTGTCGATGAAGCCGAACGGTCGGCGACCATCAATGACGACTTCAAACCCATTAAACTGACCTCGGCCCAAAATGCCGCTGCGAATAGCAAAGCAACCGGAACCGCGGATCTTAAAGCCATCCAGGCGATATTGACCACCACCAAGACTCCGGTCACTACCCTCGGGACTGATGCCCGAAGTCTCTGCAGCACCACTGGAGGGAGTTGCAGTGAAGCTCCCAAAGCTACAAACCCGGCAGAACCACGTGGGGCATTAGTGTCTCCCTTTGAGGAAATCGAATTTTACTCGACCAAGGAAGGATATTCAAAATTCTTTTCTTTCTTTACGCCGCCTCCATCCGGAGGAACTTCGGGCGGCAGTTCAGGAACAAGTTCGCCTGCAGCCGGAACTTCTGCTCAAGCAGGCAGCGGTGAAGAGATACTCGCTGCTGCCGTTAAAGCCGCCGCTTCCGCTGAAGCTGCTGCCGGACCAATCACTGAAGCGTACGCCAAAACTGAAGAATTCAATCAGAAAATCAAGCAGGAACGCGCCCAGTACGATCGTGACAAGGAGCAACTCGCCGCGACGAAACAAAAATGCGATTCTACGCGCAACACGATTTATGAAATACCCTTTGGACTGTGGCCACAGACCGCGCGTTTCTGGTGTGCTTCGGATAAAAACCTCTTAAAAGGCATCGCTGAAGCCGAAGCTTTACAACAAGCCGCGTCCGAAAAGATAGACGCTGCCCAAGCACAAAACGAAATTCCATCGCAAGAAATCTTCGATGAGTTTAACGATGAATCGGACAATCTCAAAGCATTAAAGGAAAAAGCGGCCAAGTTCCAAGGATGCCAAGCTTTCTGTGAGGCAAAACCCGCGTGCATCGAGTCGTATCCGAGCGGACGACAGTTCACGCAAGTCATCCACTTGGGTTTGGCTTCGGACTGCACGCCGTATTCCAAGACGGCCGCGCAGGATTTGGCCAAGAGCTTCCTGGCCACCAAGATCATGCAGAGCCTCGGACCCTATGCGGCGTTGGCGTCCTTCAGCATGGGTGGCAGCTGCAGTTTCGCCCAAGGCTACTTCAGCAAGGACAATCTGGGCGGCAAAGGCGGCTAGTCGGATACGCCCAACTTGCTGCAGCCGCAAGAAAGCGTGGCTTATAGCAAAGCTTGCAAGTTCCACGACTATTTAGCAAGCTTTGCTAGATAGCAAACCAAGACTATTCGCTTGGGAAACTTTCTTGGTTTGCTATAAGCTCGGATTTGTTTTCGTTTTTTGTTTGACTTTTTTTCACCGGCCAGCAGGCCTCCACCCGAATAAATACTCCGCATTTTCCCATTCGTTTTGGCGCGTTGCGAGGGGAATCGGTATGGGTTTAAACCAGGATGCCGTAATTAATTACGGTGAGGGAATGAAGACGACCATCATGCTGCGGGACGACTTGTACCGCTTGTTGAAGACCGAAGGCAAGAAGGACTTGTCGGAAAAAATCAATGCGGCCTTGTTTGAGCACTTGGTTTTGGAGCGGAAGCTTCCTTTGACGGCGTTGGCAGGGCTGCTGAATAAACGCCAAGCCGCTGATTTGACGCGTGAAATCAAAGAAGGCCGACGCCGTTCGGCGAAACGTTTCAAGCGCCTCCAGAGGGAACTGCATGATTTGTGATACGACGTTTCTGGTTGACTTGATGCGGAACGTGCCGGCCGCGTCCCGCAAGGCGCAGGACTTGGTTGATAAAAAGTCGGTGCTATGCGTGACGGCCGTTACGGTTTTCGAGATTGAGCGCGGACTGCGCCGTTCCAACGACGGGCAAAAGGAAAAATTGCAACGTGTTCTGGACGGCCTGGACTTGCTGGTTTTGGATCGTGCTTCCGCCAGTCGGGCGGCGGAAATTGATTTGCGCCTGCGCGAAAAGGGTTTGGAGATTGAGGCGGAAGATTGCATGATTGCCGGAATCGCGTTGGAAAATGGCGAGTCAATTCTTACGCGCAACGTCAAACATTTTTCTCGCATTCCGGGCATGCGGGTTGAATCCTACTAGTTTTCATGAAAACCGGTCGGCAACCAAGTGCATGCCGTACGCGACGAATCCATTCACGGCGGCAAACGGGTTTTGGCTCACCGCGTACACGAGGACGCCGAAAACCACGGCGGCTAAAGGGTGGTGCGTCACGCCGCGGTGGCGGGGCTTGATCAGCCAAAGTCCCAACGCGGAGGCGAGGCCCAAGGCCGTTGCGGAAAATACTTTGATCGAATGCGTCGCGTCCAGCGAGAGGTAGACGAAGGCGAAGACCAACGCGAATATGCCGGCCAACGCGAAGTGGAAGATGCGTGTCTTGTGGTGGTCGACGTCCGGCAGCAATGCGCCGAGCGCCGCGGCGGCGAAGACGGGGCCGCTCCAGGGCTGTCCCAACGCCACGTTGAGCACGTGCGCGGCCAGAAGCGAGACGATGAGGTGTTGGTACCAATTCATGGCCAAATGCCTGTTGCTGTGGGTTCTGATGGTCCGATGGTCGGTTGGGCTTTCGTGTAAGGGAGCATGGCGGTTTGGTTTTTGAGCGTTTGCCCAGTGTCGTGGCCGGTGGCTTGAACGATTCGTTGCCGTTACGGAATGGAGGGGTGGTCCTCGAGGGCCGGTCGCGTTTTTAGAACGTTTATATATCGGGTCCGGCTACTTTCAGGTATGGGCTTGAGCGAGTTTTACCACGGGCTTGAGGACGCTTATTACAATTTCATGGATGGCCTGGAAAGTTCCGGCATCAAAGTCTACGAATGGTTCATCAACCCCATCGAGGACCGCGGCATGCCCTCGATGCCGGTTTTTTTCCTCGGCGTCATGCTGCTTTTGGCCGGCGTCTTGTTCGCGGCTCTCTCGCTTTCCGGCTCTGAAATCCCCTTTGTTGGCCCCGGATCAGGCGACGTCAACGTGGCCGTGAGCGTCACGGGCCCGGATTCGGCTAAATTGGACGGCGTGCAAGTCAAGCTTTCGGCCGGCGACGCGTCGCGTTCGGCCCAGACCAAAAATGGCGTGGCCAACTTCGATTCCGTCCCGTATTCCAAGAAGATGACGGTGCGGGTGGACCATGCGGGTTTCAAGCCGTTCGTTGAAGAGTTTTCGGTGCCCTCCGGCCGCTCTTCCGCCACGTTTTCCGTCTCATTGGAGGCCGGCGATGGCGCGTCGTCGTTGGTGTTGTTCGTTTCCGATGACAACCAGTACCCGTTGAGCAACGCGGAAGTGCAGTTTCAGGACCCCGTCACCGGCGCATTCGTCGTCCGCCAGACCGACGCGCAAGGCCGCGTGTCGTTGGACGTGCCGTCGTCTGTTCCGACGTTGGCTTTCCGCGTTTCGCATGACGCCTATGAGACGGCGACGCAGTCGTGCCTGACGTCGCAAAGCACGTGTTCGATCACCTTATTCTCGCAGAATGTCAATCCGAGTCCGAGTTGGACCCCTACGCCGGAGCCTTCGATTCAACCCGGTTGGTCGACCGTCCGCGTCGAAGTCTTGGACAAGGATGGAAACGGCTTGGCTGGAAAAGTCACGCTGTACCGGGAAGACGACGCCGTCACGTTGGATTACGCGACAACGGACGGCCAAGGCGTGGCGCGTTTTGACAACATCCCGCTTGGCATCAATATTTATGCCACGTTCGATCCGGACGCCAGCGCCTATGCGCCGCACACGTTCGACTCCAAGATGACGATTGAGTCGACGGACTTCTTCGTCCAACTGAGTCCCCGCACCAATGTATGCACGACGCCGCCTTGCACGAACTTTGAGACCGTCTCGGTCCAAGCGGTGAATCCTCAGCGGCAACCGATTGCCGGCGCTCACGTTCGCCTCTATTTGGCGCAAGGTACCCCTCGTGCGGTGACTGATACGGTGTTCGCCGACGACGACGGCAAGGTGACTTTCGACGTAGCGGCCACGGCCCGCGTCTATGCCACGGTGTGGGCGCCCGGCTTCCTGCCCGCCACCACCCGCGTCTTGACGGGCGGCGAATTCACCCAGCAGGTATTGCAACCCGTCCTGGTGGGCAACCACGGCTTGCTGAATGTGACGGTCGTTGACGATGCCGGCGCCGTCGTTTCAGGCGCCTCCATCAGCCTCCTGACGCACGACGGCTTTGCCTTGGGCATTCCTCCGCAAGACACGGGGTTGGACGGCGTGACGATTTTCGATAACCTCCCCCTGCAGCGCGTCAAGGCCACGGCCGTGTACGGCCCACAGGTCGGTCATAGCGACATCACCGAAATCACGCTGGAGCCCAAATCCCTGCGCATCACGCTTCAACCGGCGACGGCCTTCGTTTCGGCCAAGGCCTTTGACGCAGCCAACCAGTCCGCCATTACGGCGACGTTCACCGCCGCCTTGTCGTCGAACAACCGCGTCGTCGGTTCCTGCCAGGCCAACGGCACGGCCTGCTCCATCCAGGTGCCGGCCAACCGCCCCCTTGTTCTTTATGCCAACGCGACCGGTTACGGCACGCTGCCATCGGAAGAATTCTCGGTGGAGCCCGGCCAGACGTTCACCAAGTCCATGTTCCTACTGCCTTCGGCGCTTTCCAACGAGTTGACCATCCTGAGCTACGCGGTGTTGGATGAAAGCGGCCGCAACGTCACGACGTTGGACAAAGGCCGCATCTATTCGTTCGCCGTATCGTTCAACCTGCCATCCAGGGCGCAGAAGTCCGGCGTTTTCCTGCGCGTGGGCAACCAAGCGGAAGCCTCGCAATCGTTTGCCGTGTTCGGCGACTACTCCAAGCCATCGACCGCCGAAATCGTCAAAGGCGCCCGTTTCAACCCCGGTCCGTCCTGCGAGGATGACTTGGGCGACCAGGCCGGCCCCATCCAATGGATTGATTGGAGCTATACGCAATTCGGCGCCCAGACGGTCCAAGCCGACGTCTTCGTCACGCCCAACGCCAAACCCAAGGACGAAGTCGTCTTGCAGTACCGGCTGTACGCCAAGGCCGGCGATTTGTACTTGCGCAAGCCCGTCGACGCCCGCTACGGCGGACAGGAAAAGACGGCGGACCTGGATTCCTGCTATGCGCAGACATTCACGGTCAAGCTGCCGGTCATCGACGGCAAGAGCGACTGTGGCGACGGGCGTGCTTGTCTTGCCACGCGCTTCTACTCGAACACGTCGACGGCCGTCAACGGCTTGCGCGTCGACGTCGAGCAGGCCTTCAACGTGACGCTTGACGTGCGTTCGTTCACGACGCTGGACGCGCCTTTCCTGTTAATCAAGACCAGCCCCGCCGTCCATTTGACCGGCTACGATTTCGGCACGCTGACGCCCATCAGCCCTTCGGCCAACACGATCCGCATCCCGCTGTCGTTCTTCCAGCGCACCAACGGCACCTTGTTCGCCAAGGCCCGCCTGCCCACGCAAAGCGCGTTGTTCGACTTTTCCTTCGCCGACACCACCGGCCCCATCCTGGACGTGTCGCGCTTCGTCGTCGTGGAAGGCACCGGCGTGTTCCAATTGGCGGCCAATCCTGCCACGTTGGAGGCGCTGCAGGACAACGCGTTGACCGTCACGGTATTGTCCGACCGGGGCGTGCCGGTGACGAACGCCAAATTGACGTTGAAAGAAACGCAAGGCGCTCCGTTCGACGGATTCCCCAACGATCCGGAAACGCTCGTCGGTGACGACACTCAGGACCGCGGAAAAAACGGCGTCTACAAGTTCAAGAAACTGCGGCCGCATGCCCCCGGCAAATTCGCCGTCGTCGTCACGCGCGACGGATTCCAGGAAGCCGAAATCGAACGGGCCGTCTCCGCGGCCGAGCCTTTGGAATTCGGACCAGGCGACATTTCCGACATCCAGTTGGACTGCAAGAACCCCACCCCGCTCACCGTGAGATCGCGCGTCAACGCCGAACTCAAAGTCACCGCATCCTTCTCCGGCACGGCCTGCGCTTCCATGCGTGTCCTGGCGTCTTCGACGTCCGGGCCCATTGCCACGGCCAGTCCGACGCCTTCTTCCACGTCCGGCTCGTCGAAGGCCAACTTCCGCGTCAAGTCCGGCAAGGATACCAAAATCCTCCTCACGCCTGTGCTGGACGGCGACTGCGTGTTGTCGTTCAACGCCGAAACCTTGGCCGGTCAGGCTTTGGGCGTATCCGATGCCTTCTTGTCGTCACAGTGCAACCTCAACCCGACGCCCAGTCCCAGCGTTACCGTGACCATTAATCCCAATGCCTCCGTCACACCCAATGCCTCCATCACGCCCACACCTGTTCCCGGTGCTGACTGCACGGCGCGCGGCGGCCAATGCGTGCCTGCGGGCCAGGCTTGTCCTTCCGGTTTCGTGCCGTCCACGTACCAAGCCTCCTCACCCACGTGGCCGACGGGTACGTCGCCGTACAACCCGTACGGTTCACCCTACGGCTCGACCTATCCGGGCACTGGTTCGCTATGCCCCCAAAATTACGATCCGGTCTGCGGCACGGACGGCAGAACGTACGGCAACAGTTGCGAAGCCCAACGCGTCGGCGTGTCCTTCCGCCCCGGTGCCTGCACGGCCAGCACGCCCAACGCTTCGGTTACGCCTCAACCCGCCGCCACTTGCACCGAAGGCTCGCAATGCTGTATTCCCGTATCGCAAGTGTGCCAGGCGCCCAACTTCAACTTCCAGAACATCTTCGCCAAATACCTCGGGTATTACATGAACGTGCAAGTCACGTCCAACTACCCGCAACAAGTCACCGCCGCGTCCGCACCCACGCGCCTGACGGCCACGCAGAACGGCATCACGCTGCGCGCTAAAGCCGAGGCGTGCGACGCGTCCGGCAACGGCGTTTCCTGCACCAAACCCATCTTCCCCCTCATCCCGTACAACGCCATGGCGTTTTCCGTCGAAAACCAGCTGTTCAGCAGCGTCGACATCTTGGCGCAATACAACAACCCCTGCTACGAAATCCAGGAAGTCGGCAAGTTCTCCGGCGTCAACGACATTTTCAGCGACATCAAACAGACGTTCCAGGCCCAGGCCAACTTGCTGACGCGTCAGACGCGCACGTTCGTCGTCACCTTCCGGCCCCGCGCCCAATGCGTCCAATACACGATTGACGAAAAAGGCGTGGCCCATGTCGAGCCCGTCGGCAGAGCAAAAGAAGGATTCCACGTCAAGCTCAAGACCTTGGGCAACGGCGTCGGCATCAACGCACCGGACTTCGTCGTCCAATTCAATGTCGAAGCGGCTCCGGCCATGGACGCCGATGCGTTGGCCTTCATCGCCATGCCCGCTGGGTCCGTGACGCTGCGCGGCCATGACGCCGCCCAATACGAAGAACCTGCCATCCTAGCCAACAACATCCAATACAAACAATCCCAGATTCTCGTCAGCGGCGCCGGCTTAAGCGCGTTTGCCGTTCCGGGATCCAAGGCGCGCGCCACCACTTTGACGTTGCGCAAAGGCGCCAACAAACTCGACGTGCAAGTCGGCACCGACGCCAAATCCAGGGCCACGTTCCTGATCAATGCCGACGTCAAGACCGCACCCGAGGGCCTCAAGACGTACGACGTCGTCGGCAACGTCGGCCAGTCCGACGGCTTGCTGGCCTGCTCCGGCGCGCTGTACTGCACGCCCGAACAAGCCGGTCAGAACCTGGAAAACGTCAAGAACGCACTCAACCAGATGGCCGGAGCCTACATCGCATCCGTCGACACGCTGTCGTACGAAGACCCGTTCGGCGTCCAAGGCGGCGACAACAACGCCTACCAACGTTTGTATCAACAAGCCATGCAGGACGCCATCCGCGAATACATGGGCCTGCGCTCGCAATACGACGCCTGCATCCGCCAAGGCCAGGACCCGCTGTCCGGCACGCGTCAGCAATGCCAGCAAGGCGGCATCGCGCCCATCTACAACTACAACCAAAACCAGCCGGGCTACTACAACCAGCAAGGATTTAGTGGCGGCTACCAACCCGGCGGCTATCCGTATGCCGGTGGCGGTCAAGTCAACCCGGCCTACGCCGGTGGTGCCGGGTATCCGTACGGTGGTGGCGCCAACATCAACCCCGCGTTGGGCGGCGGCCAAGTGCCGTACAACCCGTACCAGCAGAACTTCTATCCCGGACAAGGCTACCAACCCGGCTACGTCAACGATCCGGCGTTCCAACAGAATTTGGGCTCGGCGTTCGGCACCGGATGGCAGCAAGCCGGATGCCACTCCGACATCCTCAACGCCTTCCAATACCAAGGCGCCCTTGGACAACAGTACTTCAACCCGTTCCAGTCGCAACTCATGCAGCAAGTCGCGTACAGCCGCGGCACGTACTCCAGCCGCAAGCCCGTCATTCCTGACTTGCAGCCCGTCATCGCGTTGCCCGTCAAGGAAGCCGGAGCCTCCGGCGGTATCAAAGTCTACCAGATCAAAGCCGACTTGACGGCCATCAGCGAAACCGGGGACTACGTCGAGTACAAACTCTTCGACCAGGCTTCGGCCAACCCGACGCGCTGGACGTACAACTACGGTCCGGAAGATACGCCGTCGCAGAACCGGCCTTCGGGTTCGCAGAAAGAAACCGAAAAACACGGCTATCCCTACCTCAAGTACAACGCGGATAAGAAGTTGTACGAAATCCAGAACTGGATTAAATCCGGCCAATCCACCACCTTGGACAACGCCCCCAGACCCGCTGCTCCTGCACCGGCCACGGTTGAAACTAAATCTGAAGTTGAAGCAAAACCCAAGCCGGGTTACTGTGCCGCCGCTTCCGACCCAGAATGTCCAATTACCAAAAAATACGGAGAAGCCTGCACATATAATTCGAAGATCGGTGTCTGTGAAAAAACCGTCTCAATTGACAGAGAATCTGGAAACTACATTTGCAGTTGCACCGCGGCCTACTCCGATCCCTAGGTTTTTGGTATGACCTCCTCCCAAAACCTCGTACTCGGCCTCGCTTTCGCCGCCCTCATCGTCGCGGCCCTCTACGCCGCCGGACCCGAACATGTCATGACGGGGTTCATAGTTGGTGCCAAAACTGGCGGCACTCAGAAGACGGCAAACTTTGCTTTGGTTTCTGAAAAAATCGCATTCGACCCATTTGTCATTGCCACGACGGATGCCTGCAAAGGAAATGCTGCTTTGTGGACGCAAGACATCAAACCTAAAATACATTTTTCAGATAAGAGTGGCAACCTGTACGCTTTTCTGCAGTATTCTCAAAATGCTGAAAACGACCAGATTTCATGCTTCAAAAAGCTCGATATTAACTCGCGGAATATTCAACTGAGTCAATTGGGAATAACCGAATCAGATTACAATGCATGGGTTACTTCCAAAACTGTCCCTACTGGTCAAAGCGCCCTCGCTGCCGAACCCGCTTCTCCTGTTGCCCCGCCCTCTGCTCAATTGCCTGCCGTTGCACCTGCCGCCATCGATAAACCGTCTACCGGTGCCGGAGGCGCAGGCGTTAGCGCTGATGTGCGCGCCTATGCTGGCTCGGGCGCGGGTGCTGCCGTGTCATCCCAACTCCAGACGTCGCCTTCAACCGTCTCGATTGCCGGCATGACGTTGTACAACTTGAACAAGTGGCCGGTGGGGTTTGCGAATCCTGAGGGCGGAGAAAAAGGCTTCAAAGATTTCGTTGAAGAGAATATCAAAGGCAAGTACTACCCTACGGAAAACGGTTTGCCTCCGAAAGCCACGGAAGGCGTGACCGTCAGCGTCGCCTATCCGAAGACCTCCACGTCGTATTCGTTGTTGCAGCTTTCCGGCACCACGCTCAACGCCTACACGGGTTGTGAAGACCCCACCGTGGAAAGAACCGTCGCCGGCTCTACATCTGCAACCACTGCCAAGGCGGCTTCGTGCGAATCGCAGACCAAAATCACCGCGGAATTGTTGGCCTACGTGTTGGACGAAGGCCGCACCTTCACGCTTCCGCAAGGATGCAAATTGGCGCAACCCAACGAGCAAACGGCGTGCGCCGTGTGCGGCGGCAGCGCCACGGGCACCCCCACGTGTCCGATTCCCCGTACGGCAGGTGCAACCGGGCCGACGGGCCCGACCGCAGGCGTCAGCAGTCCTGATCAATTGACTCCCGCTGCAAAAGAAAAAGCCAAGAGTCAAGGCGCCGATTTGACGTGCGTGGGAACCAAGAAAGTCAACGTGGTGGTTTCTCCTGGTTCGTTCAACGATAAAGGTGGAGACCTTGCTCTAAAAATCAAGCTCAACGAAAAAACCGTCAAGCTGGTGGAAAGCGGGACGCCTGAACTGGTTCCGTCTGTTTATCTCAGCGTTGTATTATACCCGGTCAAAAACTTGAATGCCGGCAAGTTGAAAGCCGACAAGAAAACTCCTGAAGAACCCAACTGGGTTCCGTCCTATCCGGCCGCGTTGTGGCGCAAGTACTGCATCAATCCGGATGGCTTTGGTGAATTAGAAACCACGTTAAAGAACAAGGACGCCTGCAGCAAATTGGAAACCAACTTGAAAAAGGGTTCAACCCACAAGATTTACGCGAGCCTGACCAACGCGTTGAAGGCCGATTCGGATTTGTCGCTCAGCCTCAGCGGCAACCTCTTGATTTCGGTCAAAGGCATGAAGGGCACGATTCCGTCCCCCAAGCCCTCGCCCAAGCCAAGCGGCCAGAAAGTCTCTGCCACAGCTCCTGACTTGCTTACGGTGAACACCCCTGACTTATTGGCCTGCAACACGGTTTCCGTTCCTGCGACCGAAGTGATTGCTTCGCCCTTCGCACCTCTTGTTTTGAGTGAGGAAGTCGCGTCCACCATCTTGTTTGACGAAGCCGCGGGTACCGGCGCTGCGACTTCTGCGGCAACCGGCGCTACGGCTACGGGGGCGAAGGCATCCTCCGCTAGCGCGTTCAACTATTACACCTTTTCCGGAAAGGACAAAGACGGCAATCCGGCTTCGTTTACCGTCAAGTTTGGCCAAGCCGTCGGCGTCAAGGTCTTCTTGAGGCAATGGTACGACCGAGATTTGGAAACGGAAACGCAGCCAACGCAGCCGCCGGAAAAACAGAAAATCTACTGTTCGACGCCTTTGGATAAGGACTTGAATGATTTGGGCGCGCGGCCCATGTTAGCAGGTAAAGAAAAGCACTTCGACGTGACGGGTTTGGAAGAATTCAAAAAAGCCGATACCCCGCCCGTCAAAGTGCCGCCTCGGGCGAAGGCCGTTGGAACAGGCGGAGGCACGCAAGGCCAATCTGGTGCAGGAACGGGGGGCGCGGGACGTGGCGGTGGTGCGATTCCAAATGATTGCGTGGATTTGTATGGCGGTCGGGGTTATGCCTGTCGTGCTGAATCGGAGTGTTCAACTCACCAGATTCAGCGCAATCACTGCGGAAATGGTGCCACTGTTTGTTGTATCCGAAAAGATCCAACCAAGACGGTTGTAGCTCCCGTCTTAGAACCTGTGGTTTGTGGAAGCTATTCGGCTGACCGATGTCCGCCTGCGTGTGAAGTCAAGTCTGGAACTCGCCGGTGTGTAGTTAACCCGGCGAATACTGCTGGTTATCAAACAGAATGCACTCGTTCAAGCCGTGGCCCTTGCACACCCGATCGATGCAATGCGGGCGGCAGTCAAATGTATGGTGATGCGGGTCCCTGTTGCGTCTGGCAGGATCAACGATGGTGTGGAAACAAAGCTTAGTCCGCCGCCATTTGCTTATTGGTTTTTTTCAATTTTCCTTTGAACATTTTTTCTACGCTTCGGCTGTTTTTTTATTTCCTCGCCGCCAACCCTTTTTATTCCCGTCTTCCCTCGTAATGGCATAGTATGTTTGAGTCTTTTTTTGATTGGGCCGACGAGCAGGGTTTGCCTTTTCGTTCGTGGGCCGACGGCTTGCAGGAAAAAGGCATTCCGCCTGCGGTCTTGGTATTGATTCCGCTGCTGTTGATCGGCGGCGCTGCCTTCTTGTTTTTGAATCAAGCCCCGGCTACGGGGTCCGTCGTCATCTCCGCCACGACGTTCGCCGGCGAGCCGTTGCCCGGCGTCTCGGTGACGTTGACCAATGTCGCGAAGTTCAAGGCTTCGGCTACCACGGATGCGTCCGGCAAGGCCAGTTTCGAGAAGGTGCCCGTCGGCAAGGTCAATGTCAACGCTTTTTCGTCCACCGTCGCGTTGCAGGAGTCCAATTTCGACTTGACGGTCAAAGCCGGCGCCACGGTGCGAAAGAGCGTGTCGGCGTCGTTGCAGGAAGCGCAGGGCGTGGAATTGCGGGTGGACGTGCAGGCGGCGGATGCGCCGACGCTGACGTTGTTGGATGCCAACGGCGACTTTGTGGAAAAGGTGGCCGAGTCGACGTCGTATTCGTTCGCCGTGGCCAAGAACACGGAGTACGTCATCAAGGCCGAGCAAGACGGGTTTTTGCCGGATGAGCGGCGCGTGTTGATCGGCGAGTCCAACGAATACGTCACGTTGACGCCGCAAGAAAAAGGAAAAGCGCCGACGGCCCGGTTGCACGTGCGCGTGGTGCGCGCTGGCGTGGGCGGTGAAGCCGTGGGCAACGCGTCGGTGCGCGTGTTCCAAGGCGAGGCGTTGATCCGCTCGGCCGAGTCGTCGGATGACGGGTCGGTGCCGCCGCTGCAAGTCGCGTTGAACAGCTCGCTGCGCATTTTGGTGGATGCGGCCGGTTTCGAGCAAGGCGCGTTGGACGTCAACGTCTCGCGCCAGGACCAGACCGCTTCGGTCGCGTTGACGCCGTTGCAGCCGTCGTTTTCCGGCGTGCGCATCACGGTCAAGGACGTGGCGGGCAACGTCGTGTATTCGCCCATTGTGCGGCTGTATTCCGGAACGAAGCTGCTCGGCGAGCAGCTGCCGGACGAGGGTGTGGCCATCTTCAATGTTTCCTGGTCGTCGGCGTTGGGTGTTTCCGTCTACAAATCCGGCCATCTGCCGGTGTTCGTTGCCAACATCAAGAAGGACCAATTGGTGGTGTTGGAGTCGTCGGACAACCGATCGGCGCGCGTGCGTGTGCACGTGACGGACCACCGTGGCAACGACGCGGTGCGCGCGTCCGTCTTGCTTTGGGGCAACGCGTCGCGGCCGTTGGGCATTCCGGCGCGTCTGACGGATGTAAATGGCATCCAGGTCTTTGACGACATCCCGTTGAGGCCGTTGGTCGTCATTGCAAGCGACGGCGTGCGGTCCAAGTCCAGCGGCGTGTTCGAACCGGCGTCGGACGGCGGAGAGAACGGGACGCTCGTCGAATTGCAGTTCGACCCCATCGCGGTTCCGGTGTCCATTTCCGTGTTGGATCATTTTTCGCGCCAGCCCATTGCTAATGCGAAGGTGGCCTCGTCAAACGAGTCGTGCACGACGAATGTCAAAGGCACTTGTTCGTTGCGGGTGTTGGAAAGCGACGCGGCGGCCTTTACCGTGTCTGCGTCTGGATATTCCACGTTGGAAACGGCGTCGTTGTCCGTGTATCCCGGCGTGCCGGCGTTCACGTTCGACCTGACGCCTGAGGCGGTCGTGCGGAACGTGCGGCTGCGTTTTGACGGCGTGTTCGACGCTTCGGGCCGCAAGGTCAACGCGTTGTCGCCGTTGAGCGAGTACGAGGCGCGTTACGCCATCGTGTCGCCGGGCGTGGATTTTGCCAAAGCCGAGGCCTTCGTCGCGTTGGACGGCGACGCCGTGCTGTTGGGCGGAGCGAGCAGTGGGGCCCGCGTTTCCAAAGGCGACGTGCAGACCGTCTCGGCGGTGGCCGACGTGCCGCCCGTCAGCGTCAATGCCGACGGTTTCTCGCTGCCATCGTTCGAAGTCGAGCAAGGCAGCTCGGTGGTTTTCGTCAACGACGACAACGTGACGCATATTATCGTCTTTGACGACGGCCAGAGCGTCACCATCCCGGAGGGCCAGAACCGTTCCGTCGTGTTCAACCAAATCGGCGGCTTTGCGTTCAAGTCGATGCGCAATGCCCAGTTGTCCGGTTTCGTCACTGTCAGCGCCAAGGCGGCGTTGGATGTGGCGGACGCGTCCAACTTGTTGTTCGAGTATGGTCCGTTCAACGGCACGCGTCAGATCACGGCCCGCTTTCGGACCGGGACCACGGGCGAAGTCGTCCTGTCGCACCGCTCGGCGTTCTTCACGTCCATCGAGACGTTGCGCAGTCCGCTGGATGGCGTATCCGAAACCGGGCGCTTCAAGATCGATTTTGCCGGCACCTGCACGGAACAGGTGTGCGTGCAATGGTATTTCACGCTCGAGGGCAAAAAAGCTTCGCGACTGGAGTTGCCGTTCGGACAGAAAGCAAGCCTAGTGGTCAACGTGTTCGGTTTGGGCCAAAATGGCGTGGTAGGCGTCGCGCCGGGCACGCCGGCACTCAAGGTGCTTTCCGGCACGACGAATGCCAGCGTGGCGGTCCTTTCCGGATCCGGCGCCCAGCTCCGTGTGGGTTCCGGTGCGTCGTCGTCCGAATTTTCGTTCCAAGCCGTGCGCCTGTCGCAGGACGCGTCGTTGAAGATTAACGTCTCGGATGGGCGTCTTTTGTTGTTCGAGGCGGACGCGTTCGTCGTCGTGTACAGCCCGACGCAGCCGGCGTTGAGCGTATCGGTCAAGCCCAACCGCGTGGACGCGTTGGAATCGTCCAAAGTCGTGTTCACGCTCAAGGATTCGCTGGGCCAGGCCGTGCAAGGCGCGCGCGTCACCCTGCAGGACGTGGAAGCGGCGGAGTCCGAAGGCGCCGCTGGCCAATACGTGGTGGATGAAATCCGGCCGGAATCGCTTGCCGCCATACCCTTTGAAGTCACGAAGGACGGCTTCAGGCCGTTCACCGGCTCCATCTCGGTCGATGCTCCGGAGAATGCCGTGGACGTGACGCCGGCGTCCGTCGTGCTCAACGTGGATTCCAAGGAACCCGCTTCGTCCTCCATCCAGGTGTCCAATAAGCTGGCCGACAAGCTGCGCGCGTCCATTAGCGTGACGATTGACGCCGGCGGCGACATCACGGACGTATCCACGTCGACGACGTCGCTTTCGTTGCCGGCCCGAGGTTCCGCGTCGTTCGATCTCGAGGCCGCCATCAAGGAATCCGTCCTCCAATTGGCTTCCAAAGCGGGCCAGCTCAAGGAAAAAGTGCGCGGCACCATCCACGTGCGCGTGTCCGGCAAAGGATTTTCCGAGACGCGTGACGTGCCGTTCAGCATCGATTCGGTGTTTTCGCAGAGTGCCATCACCGACGCCTGGACGTTGACGCCCGATTCGCTGCAGTTCAACCTGGAGCCGCCCCGAGACAAGACAGCCTCGCTTGAGATGACGGTGGCTAACAATGGCCCGTACCCGATGGTGTTCAACCTCGAGCAGACGCTGGGTCTCTCGGTGCAGCCGGCGTCCTTGACCGTGGCGCCGGGGTCGCAGGACACGTTTTCAATCAAGGCATTCCTGCCGCGCGAGATCGACTGCTTCAGCCAGGATTTACAGAAACGCGGCGCGTTGAGCGTGCACGGCTCGTTCCAAGGCATCTCGTCCAAGAAGACCGCACAAATCAACCTCGACGTGTCCACCGCCCGCATGGCGTGCCAGCCGCCCAACGGCTACCGCATCATCTTGCCGGTCGACATCCGCTTGGAATTCTTGGCGAATGCGCGCATGAAGACCAATCCGGACGGCTCCACGTCGGTGTTGTTGCCGACGCGCGAACTTTTGTGGTTCGGTACCGGCGCGTCCGTCACGCCCATCGACGCCCAAGTGCCGGAAAACACGGCTTTTGTGCTGGACCGCCGCTACGTGCAGCCGTTGCCCGAAGGCGGCTGGACCATAACGTTCCCCACGGCCGTCACTCTGCAATTGCCTTCGGATGCGGATTACCAACCGTTCGGATCCGGGCAGACCATCGTGACGTTGGACAACGCGCAGATCATCCTGCCGCCCGGCGTGCAGACGCCACAACGGCAACCCAACGTGCGCCTAGCCGCGGCCGGCGTCCGCGTGCCGCCGTTGCAGCCGGTGACGTTCCGCCGCATTCCGTTCAACTACGACGCGTTGCAGAACGTGCTGCCGGCCGACCCCGTCGAAATCAAGCTGCCGACGGATGCTACGCTGGACCTCTTGCCGGGAACGGTCGAGCGCAAGATCGTGCAACCCAAGTCCAACCCGTTGAGCTACTTGCCCAAGCCCCAGGCCGAACAAAATCTGCAGAACCTCAAGTCCATCCAACTGCCTTCGGGTGAGCGCATGGCCTTTGGCGATTCGGTCGGCATCGATTTGCCCCAACTGCGCTTGACTCTTCCGGCCGGCACGTCGTTGTTCGTCTCGCGCTCGCGCGTCAACGCCGTCAAGAACCGGCCGATTGAGGAAGCCTTCGAGCTGCGCATGCCCGTGTCGTACGCGCTGTCGGTGCAGGGCACGCCCAAGTCGTTCAAGACGCAGGAAGGCAAGAACGCGCTGAAGCTGACGGACGAAGCCGTGGTCGAGGCGTCGTGGGCGCTGACGGTCAGCAAACAGCAAAGCCAATCGGTTCTGCGCGTGGCGCGCGATAACGCGTTGACGTTCCTCACGCGCGCGTCGGCCCGCATCCCGTACGACCCGGCGTCGGTGGCCAAATGTTCCTTCACTTACGCGCCGCCATCCAGCGTGGCGTTCAGCCTGCCGACCGGCACGGTGGTGCAAAAGACGGACAAAGGCTATGAAGCCGTGCTGCCGGCGTGCGACGATTCCAGCCGCATCGTGTTCTCGGTGACCGACAGTTCCAGCGGTACGTTGGAGGTCTTCCAGAGCCCGTCGGTCAAGAAGATCGTCTTTGCCGCGGACAGTGAGTTCACCGTCGGCGACGCGTCTGATGCCGAGGAAAAAAGCATCCGCACGACTGACGCCATCGAGCTGACGGCGTGCCTCAAGGACGCGGCTGGCAAAGACGTGGCCGAAACGTTGCGCGAAGCCAAGGTCAGTTTCGCTGAAAACTCGTTGGTCTCCATGCCCGAACGCGTGCTGGGTTCGTTCAAGGAAAACCAGGCCGAGGTGGACTTCGGCGTCCTGACCCCGGTGTCGTTGGGCTCCAAATCCGGCGCGTTGACGCAGTTGGGCCGCACCAAGAAGATGACGATCCACCCCAACGGCCAGAAGGTGACGGCGGCCTTGGTGCCGGCCTACCCCGCGTCCGGCCTGCTCATGCCCAAAGGCTCGGCTTTGTCGTTCCTGCCGGTATGCGAGAAAGGCTCGGGCCGCCTCGACGTGAGCACCAGTGCCGAAGACGTGTACGTGGCGTTGGACAAAGACGGCAAGACCGGCGTGTTGGAAGTGACGTTCTCGAATAAGAATCCCGAATCGTTCAGACAGACGAAGGACATCTGTATCTTCAACAACGGCAAGCAAAGCGTCACGTTGACGGGCGTGCACGCCGAACCTGCGCAGAGCGTGGCCGCCGAACACACCGACTACTTTAAGGCCATCGCCGGCGCCGTGCCGCCGGACACGACGGTACCGTCCGAGAAGGCCTACTTTTCGCAAGGAGTGGACGGCAAACGCCAACGCATCAACATCGAATCCTCCACTGAAGGCAAGGACAACTGCCGCCGCATGACGGTCGAGCTGAAGCTTCCGGTCGACTTGCTGCACAAGGACAAGTGCATCAAGCCCAACGCGGTGCCGCCGTCCATGGAAGGCCAGTACCGCTTCACGTTCAACGACGTCAACGGCGATCCGGTGGCCGATTCGGAGAAACACCGCTTACCGGTCAAGATGATTTTTGACGCCAAAGAAGAGGATTGCCAGGCCGTACAGGAAGAACAGCAATTCAGGGACCTCACCGGCATCTCGGTCAACTTCGACTCGAAGGAACTGTCCGAAATCTCGTCGTCCGGCGAGGACAAGCTGTACTTCAAGGACGCCGGCCACACCCGGTATTTTGCCATCGTGAATAACGAGGAAAAACCCGTCTCGGTCAAGGAACTGCGCGGCGACGGCGTACCTTTGATGACCTGCACCCGCGTGGGTGATTCCTCGGCCGGATTCGCGCTGCAGGCCGGTGCGCAGATCGGCCCGGCGGATACCATGCTGCTGTCGTGCGTGTCCAACCCCGCCTCGGCCGGCAAGCAAGGCCAATACATCATCGATTTTTCCGGCGATTCCTACCGCCTCGAAAAAATCGTAAACGTCCACGTGTGGGACCCCGGCGCCTTGCGCCACCTGTATCCTTTCACGCCCATGGGCCACACCGTACCGTTCTTCGATGCCAGCCAAGCCACGGTCAAGGAAAAAGGAAAATTGGAGGTGGCCCCGCTAAAGAGCCTGGCCTTTGCCGACCCCGTCGCACCCGGAACCTCGTCCGGAGCCACGTCAACCGCTCCAACCGGTGCCGCCACCACGCCGGAACCGGTCGCGGAAACGGTTAAGACCAACGAACAAAAACAAGCCGATGCCAAGACCCAACAACAGGCTAACTTGGCCCAAGCCCGCAACTTGTTGGACTTCCGTTTGTGCAAGAAATTCTTCTGCACCGGCACCCAGGCGGATCTGGCTATCCACTCGTTCACCGACATCTTCCGCAAGATGATCGACCAACGCCTCGTCAAGGACGGCCAAGCCGTGGAAATGTCCGGCCTGCAGGCGTTCTGCACCCAATTGGAAAGCGACGGACAGACCGCGTTCACCAAATCCATGCTGCTGCAGTTGACCAATGTTGAATTGTCCAAGGACAACAGCATCACGCAATCCTTGGCGTTGGGCCAGGACCTCAAGACGAAGTACTTTTCCGACATCAAGGAAGTCCGCGTCACGTCCACCGGTACCGGCTCCGTCCTGTTTAGCGGCTGCGGCATCTACCGCGTCACTGCGCGCCTGGACCCCGCCTGCGGCATCAAGGGCACGACGCCGGCGGAGTGGAAGAATAACATGCGCCTGGAAGTGCAGATTGCCAAGCTCCAAAGCTGTGACGTTCATTTGGCCAACGCCGCCTTGCTGACGGCCGAGACGCCCTACGCCTACAGCGGCAACCGGTTGGGCGAAGGCACGCTCACGGCGTTCCGCCAGGCCTTCTTCTCGAAGGAAACATGGACCGCCATCGGCGCGCTGCCCGGTTCGGTCTTCGCCTCCAACGACAACGAAAAAATCCGCCACGTATTTGAGAACATCGGCCGCCTCCGCCAAGGCGTACTGGGCCGGTACGGATCCGAGCCCAACGCAATCGACCAACAGACCGCCAAACACCTGTACTCGAGCCTCTACGGCGCCGACACCAACAAGAAGGAAGTCCAACTGTGCCCCGGCGCGGCCGACGGATTCAAGAACACGGCCTGTCCTGCAACCTACTACGAGGACCAGGCCTTCTGCTGGCGCACCGGCACCCCCGTGGTCAGCACCCTGACGGGTTCCATCGCCGCCATCGTCGCCCTTCAAAGCAGCCTGGCTTTTGCCTCCGCACCCGTCGGCGGACCGCCGGCGTGGGCCTTCACCGCGCGTGCGTTGGCCACCAACTACCGACTCATCGGCGCTTTTTCTGGCTGCGTCGCCGGCGCCGGCGCGGAAAGCTTCCAAGGCCGCTCCGCCGCATCGTGCCGCGCCTTGGACATCTGCACGTCCACGCTGTTGGCCAGCACGTTTGAGATGATGCCCGTGCCGTACAACGTCGGCCTCACGGCGTCCCAGCGGCTCAACCTCGCGCAATCCACCACGCGCGCATCCGTCGGCTCGGCTTTCAGCGCGGCCATCCTGCAGTCCGCCATCGGCGCCGGCATCATCACCGGCACCGACGCGCTCATCGGCGGCACCGAGCCGCAGCATTACCCCACCGTTCCCATCACCATCTTGGTGCGTCAACTGAGCCCCGACCGCCTCGAGCGCGGCGCCGTCGCGCTTTACCGCATCAACATCGCCAACAACCCCTTGGCCTCCGCCCGCACCAAACGCGTCGAAGAAATCACCAAGGCCTTGGAAGCCTACGGCCTCTACGGCCCGCAAGGCCGCCGCACCGCCGGCGAAGTCGCCCGCGTCCTGGCGCAAGCCGCGGAAAACCACGGCGGCGATGCGTACGCCAATGCGTTGGTGCGCGCCATCTCACGTCTGGAAGGCAACCAGGCCAATGCCTTCCAAGCGGTCGCGGACGCGAATCCGCGCGGTGCCGTCGCGAGTCTGGCAGACGACTTGGCCCGCAAAGACCCCGCGTTCGCCCAACATGCCGCGCTGTCCGGTTTGGGCTTAGGCAATCCGGATGTCGGGAATAATTACGGGGACTTAGAGCGTTTCTTCAACGGCCTGAACCCCGCCGTCCAGGACGCCGTATTTGCTCACGAGGAAATCCAGGCGTACAAATTCAAGGTGCCGGCGCATTTCAAGGAAGAAGAGGAATTATTGTATGAAGACCCGACTGATCCGAACAAGTTGACTGGACGCAAGATCAAACGCATCCCGGTGGACGAGCACTTCCTGACCGGACGGGATGCCTTAGCGTATGCCCGCAATCCCCCTGTTGGAGCACCTGCCATCGATCCGAACCCGTTGGAAATCTTCCGTGCCGGCAACCCGCACCAAGGCGCGTCCCCGGCCATCGCTAAAATCCTCCAAGAAGATCCCAACGTCTTTGCGTTGAATCCGAACAACCTGATCCGCGGCGTCCCCGCCTATCAGCAGGTCCAACTCCGCGAGCACATCGCGAGGTTCACGCCCCCGCAACAAGCCGACTTCATCGCGCAGATCAACGGCCGGATCGAAGATCCCACGCTCCGCCTGGCGCCCAATGCCTTCACTCGCGGTGCTGACAGCGTGGCTAACGAAGTCGTCGACCGCCTGCAAAACGGACACTTGCCTTTCAATGGCCTGGCTCAAACGGTCCCTGGCTTGCCAACGGGCTTTGGAGGCTTGCGCGGCGTCATGGAACTCCAAGTGGACGAATTACCCGGACGTAACTTCGGCGAACGCCTCCGCCGCGCGTTCAGCCTCCAGCAAATGCGCCTGCGCGACGGCACGCTGCGGCCCATCACGGAAGATTTCGCCGAAACTTCCCGCAGCCAGCAAGCGCAGCGCGAAGCGCGTCAAGGCGTCCAGGCCGCGATCAAGGCCGAGGAAAAAGCTAACCGCGTCGTGCGCACCGGCACGGCGTTTGCCGCCTTGGCGTCGGCATTTTTGTTCAACACCGACTTCCGCCCCGTCCAGATCCAGGTCGATTCGCACGCGACCAACGCCCACATCATCGCCGTGCACACGGAAAACGGCGTGGCGTCGGCCGAAAGCATCTGCATCCAAGGCGTGGCCGACGAATGCAAGACATCCGGCGGCCAATCGCCGGCCGGCGTCTTATCCATCCAACAACTCTGCGGCTCGTCCAGCGTATGCCTGCGCTTGTTGCAATGGCCGTCCGGCAACCAGGACGCCTATGCCTTGGTCGTCGGGTTCAACGACGGCGTTACGCCCAGTTCGAAACTTTTGTCGTCAATTTTTGCGCCGGAAGTGGCGCCGTTGGACAATACGGATTACGCTCAATTGAAATTGGTCTCGGCTAAAATCGAATACGCTGTCACGACCGCGGCGGGATTCCAACAATACCAGTTGCAGGCCGCCGACCCCAAGGACGTCACGCGCCAGGCGCAGGTTTTGCTTGCCGACGGCATCATCCAGCGTCTCAACGCCGACGACGTCAAAGGCGCCGTGCCGGACGACCAACGCAAAGCCGTGCAGGCCATGGCGAATCGGGCCAAGACGGCGTTCAACAACCAGCAGGAAACGCAAGGCGCCGCTTTGCTGCTGCAGGCGCAGGCGGCCGAACGGCAGTTGATGTCGACGGCGAAACTGGGAGGCTGATGATTCCATGAATCCCCGCTCCATCGTCTTTCCGTTGGTCTTTGCCGCCGTCGTCCTCACGGCCTACCTGGTGTTCAGCGGCACCGACGTCGGTTCGGCCATTTCTTCGCTCAACGAG